>Ga0123342_1001837_pt1 | contig 35659 bp, 9 predicted proteins | sample Turbeawhitnodule_FD_89960 | JGI IMG/M metagenome (GOLD analysis project Ga0123342, IMG submission 89960) | Root nodule microbial communities of legume samples collected from Mexico - Turtle bean Mexico white nodule | ecosystem: Host-associated > Plants > Roots > Nodule | place: Mexico: Nepantla... | reverse complement strand
ATTTATATAAATATAAATATATATATATATATATATATATATATATATATATATATATATATATATATATATATATATATATATAAGGAACCTAAGGCTAATTGGAATGATGACACATTTTTGAACCACGGGTTAACATTGTGAATATTTAAATAGTGGGATACTAACAGTCTGCTAGAAGCAAATCATGGATAACTGAATGCTAGAGATTGAGCTGTGAACTTATTAATATTTTACTTTGTTCTAGACATGAAATAAGTCAGTCATTTTTTTTAACATCTGTAATTTGAAGTTCGTTTTGATTGCTGTCCTCAAATTTGTTGTCTTCTGAGTTGTTTTTCCTGTTCCTTTCTGACCATTATTCTGTTGATTATTTATCATTATTTTTTTACGGCATCACTGTGAGTCTATAATATTATGTTCCTTTGTGCTGGATTTATCTTGATTTTTCTTGACCCAGGCTGAAACAGGATCAGATAATATTTCCGAATGAGGCTGTTTTTGAGAAGGTTCCATTGCTTTACCGTCAATCATTTTGGTTTTACTATTTTTTTATGATTATAATGACTCTAATTATTGGTTGTGTAGGTTAATCAAACATCTGGAAGGGTTTATATATTGAAGTTTACTAGCGATGACAGGAAATTCTTCTTCTGGATGCAGGTTGTTCTTACTACTAAATATCCTTTTATCCAGTAAGGGTTTACTTGTATGACTAGCTAGTTCTTACATTTCTATATTATCCTTCATTTTGTCTAGGAATCAAATGCTGACGGTGACTTGCAACTGTGTAGCTCAGTGAATGATTACATTAATAGACCATTGGGTAAGTTGCCTTTTTTTTTACTTGAAAGTAGAAAATGCCAAACTTTCTTTTTGTTAGCTTAAGCCTTCTGTCATCAGGCTGCTTAAACGTCATTTACGAAATAAGATTTTGTTCTTAATATAAATGAAAGGAAAGTAGTCATGGCAAATATTTTCTAATTCAATCTTTAAATAGTTTTGGAAAATATTACAGTTTTCTTTCATTTTGAATTATTGATTTTTGGCTGAGAAATTTAATAAATTGGCAACCACTTCTTTCAAGAAGTATACACAGTCCATTGTAATCGAACTCTATTATTTTTTACAAAGCTTTTCAGAATACATGAAAACCATTGAACATGTTTCAAGTGGCTCTTAATTTTCATCTAAGTTGCATGATATGGGTAGGGATGCTTGTAAATGTACAGGTATGGGTATGAAATACTACAAACTAGCACATGTTGGGGTATCAGGTGCCACGGGATATTACATAAAAGATATAAAAACATAAAGTAAAGGGATTAAATCATTAATTAAATGCAATATTCTCAACATTACCCAACAACTCTAATATTATGTCAGCAAAAATATCTGAGAAAAGCACATTTTGAAAAGTATTCATATGGTTCATTAACAGCAAATCGAACAACTTAACTTGGTGCTTTGTGTGGACCTTTCTATTCAAGTAATTAGTGAGTATTGATTACATACTGATGTGTGATAAGTAGTGGTAACATATACATACCTGGTATGACTGGCTACAACTAATATTTAGAAGAAGTATCCATGTGTCACAGATTTTCATTAGTTGCCTGACCCTTCAAGCATAACTTCAAGTTGTCTGTTTTTCTTTAGTTTGGTCAATGTTTTATGGGAATGAATAAGTATATAACTAAAGCATTTTATAGTTGTTTGATCCTTTTGATTAAGGTGACTCATATTTTCTTGTAACTGGAGCTATATTATCACAAGAATAAGTAGTCTGAATTGGCTCCATATCATCTCAGATATGTAAATATTAAATTTCATCTCCACTAATAGGTTAGGTGATCCCAGGTACTATGATTATTAATTATATACTTAGAGGTGTCTCTAGCTGTGAACAACACTACTGAACAAATTTGTAGTTGGAAACCTTCTGTTTTGTTTTGGCTCTTGGTTATTGTTTTGAATAAGGTCTATGGTTATTTCATAGTGACATAGGCAAATAGCTATATTTGTAACATGGAAATAATAGGGAATCATATACTGATTTACAGAGTTAGGTGAAGAGGAGCCTGAGGGATCCCTTCCACTTCAAGTGTCTGAAGATATGGCTGAGGATGACATCACATCTAGGTATTGATGTATTTTGGATATTTAAATGTTTGCAGATTCTATGACTCACAATTAATGATTTCTTTTTCTTGGTTTGTTTTTCTCTTTTAATTGATTAAAGTAATTTGCACGTCTTGGTACAAAATACTATCAGACGAAATTCTGATAAAGTTCTGATGAAAGTGGGAAATAATGATGCACTGGCCAAATCTAATGAGTGGTTCCTCTTTGACAGTAGAATTCAGTGCATATCCTGTACTTTTTAAATGTATTTATATCCTTTTTGTGCTAGACTGTTTGATTCAAAGCCGAACCACTGTGTCGTGGCTATGAAAACAAAATTGGCTTTTAACGTGGAGATTTCCCAATGAATTAGTTGGAAACAACTATTTTTAGAATTTGGGCTTATACTCAGGGTGACAAATTGACTTGTTGGGTGATAATTTTCCATGTTTTATAAGCACTACTTGGACCTTGTCTCTAGTCTATGCTGGCTCTCAACCCCTTAAGAGTTGACACTGTAGCAGCTCCACACTAAGATGCTTCACTAAGTCCTTTTGGCTAGCGCCTTCTATTTAGCCTATTTTAAAATACTGGCAACCCACTTTGACTAGGTGTCCTTAATGTGGCTTTCCAGCCATCGTTGTAAGTCTGGTGCTTAGAATCTACAAGTAGATTTAATTTTGATGCAATATATGCTGCTTTTATGACAAATAGTTCTTTAATGAAGAGTCTTAGATAGTGGAGTTAGATCTAGCTCAACGTTACAAAGTCAGCTTGCAAGGTGATATTTACACCAAATGACTTGCATGCTATAATCTAGTCATATAGCTTGTAGATGGGCGATCTCTAACACAACCGCTCATGTGGAGGACTCACGTTTTGAGCGTGAGATTAGATATTTGAATTGAAGGTATTCCGATTGCAACCTTGTTAGTTTTATGCCTAACTTACAAAATCGGCTTGCAATGTGAGGTTTGAATCCATTTATATATACTATAATTTGATCATATTTATAGTTGATATAGGATCTCTACTAAAATAAAATAAAAGGTAAAGGCCTGAAAATGTTGTCAAGCTTTTAAACTACAAAATTATTTTCATTAGCAAATTGTCTCATCTCGGCCAGCCAATGTTCTAAGTTCTTAATGACGCATGGCTTCCTTATTCATCTCACTGCTAAATATCTTCAAATTTTTTTCCAAGCATGAGATTATGTTATTTAAGGTCGTAGGAGTCATGACCATTCTTCTTTTGAGATTTGGTAGTCTAAATTGAGGTTACATTTTATAGGGTAAAATGTTTAGTTATGCCTTTGACTGAAAATCAATAGTTGGGTGGGATGGGATTATGATGAATCTCACTTCTTTGTTTTATATTGCTTATTCTTATATATGGCCAACTAGACACTAAATTATGCGTTGGATTTTTTTTGTTTAAAAGAGCTGCAAACCTAGGTATCCCAAACTTGCGTGTGGAAGCAACTAGTGATGCACCGTCTTCTGGTCGGGTTAGATTGGAAGATCTCCAGAGAATATTGAGTGACATTGGGCCTGCAGGTATCAAGTTCGCTTGAAAGAAACAAATCTCCTTTTATGTATTTTTAATTATTGAGGCCTAATCTATTTTTATTTTCTATTGCAGATAGTATTATTGATCCTGATGGAGGTAATCTTTCCGCGTACTATATTCCATTCCTTTTGAATACAAGGATAAAGGTGTCTTCAACACGTAGTATTGCATGCTATTTTTACATCCAAAGTTCAAACTAGAGACTGTATGGATCATACTGAAGTGCATTTTTCAGCATGATGATGAGATAGGAATAAATATGAACTAACCAGGATACAAGATTTTATCTGGCTCAGTTATGGGTAACAATGTTTGGTTCACCACTAGAGTGATATTAATTTTGGGGGGGGCTCCCAGATTCACTATTTAATATGCATGCGCAATGTTATAATGTCCAAAGTTTCATGTTTAATGCCAGTTATCATTGCTGCCATGCTTTTTGATTTTGAACTTCTGATTGCCAATGTAGGATGTGGTGGATTTGTAGGAATAAGTTAGACTGTGCATCTTATCTTTTTTGGGGGCAAAATGTTGGTAAAATAAATCTACTTTTAACATTTTTCCTGTATTTCATTAGGCCTGGGACTTGGCGATATACTGAAGCCTGATCTAATAATGCCATTGATGGAGACATTACCTTTGGAGCAGCGTTTAGCTCCCTACTTACCTGAGGTAGATGTCAATGTGGTAATTGAGTTTTAGTATTCCTTAAGTTACAGATTCATGCAATATTGTTTGATGCAGGGTAAGTCCTCTCCAGAAGAGATATTGGAGTTGTTGCAGAGCCCACCTTTCCGTCAGCAAGTAGATTCATTTACTTATGTGAGAATACAGTGCTTCACTTATCTTATTTTACATTTCTTTTCAAAATATACTTAACAAATGTGTTTATTTATTTATCGCTATAGGTACTTCGGACGGGGCAGATAGACTTGTCTCAGTTTGGAATTGATCCAAGTAAATGTGAGTAGTAATTTCTTCTTAGTCTTTAGTCCGGGCATTATTGAGTTCTATTCTAGAATGGCCACATTTGTATTTTCTTCTCAAATCTAGCTTCTTGTGAGGACGTGTTATAATGGCTGCTTTTTTTTTTATCGAGTTTGAAGTGAGTTGTGGGAAAAGGGACTTGTCATTGAACACCACTCAGATAATTTTGCAGCATTTTCTTCCTAACTTCTATGCCTTTTTAGGGCTTAAACGTGTGTTGCATGGTTGTCTTGTACGAAATTGGGAATTTCCTATTTCATGCGTTTTGTGAAAGGTCACAAAAATGAGAAAAAATAAGTTAGAAACTATTATCGAATTATTGGTTTGATAATTTAATATTGATGGAAATTTTTTTCTTTCATGGCAGACAAGTTCACGGTTTTGTCTTTTCTTGAGGCTCTTGAGGATTCCGTTTCCGAGTCGTTAGAGTCTGAAGATAGGCAAGATGATCAGGATTTAAGATCTCAATCTTGTAATCGTCATGACCCAATGGATGAATCTCAGTAGAGTGGCTTATTCAGCATCGTTTTTTTTATTTATAGATTCAAGAATCATCTCATGTTTTTATTTTCTTTTCATGGACATTTTCTGCTTAAAAAGAAATTTAAAATGCAGTGGGAAAAAGTTGCAAATATAATTTGAGAATCTTTCAAGGTTATAGTGAGTTATTGATCAATAAAGTCTAAGCAATATGTTTCCCGTTTCTTCAAAAGTCATTTTCATAATTTATACTAGTATGTATAATAAATTAAAGTTTAAATATGTTGTCAGTCTTGAAAAATTTGAATATCTATTTTTGGGTTTTCGGTTCTCCAAATTTAGATGTTTTTACCCTAGATTTTCGAAAACTGTTTTTCAATCCCTCATAAATGCTAATAGCGTGAATTTGTAATTTATAGTAGTGAAAAGTCAGAATTTAAGCTTTAATATAAACTAATAGATTTGCAAATGGGCATTAGTCCCGTATCAACCTTGTGTAGCATCCCCAGAGCTTCTCCACATGTACCATGCCACCTTGCGCAGCGTCAGACCTTGTATTGCTCTTCTAAAAATGTTATAGTAAAGTTTAGGAAAGTTGAAAGATAAGTGTTGAAAAGTGGCTCTTGATAAGGAAAACGTCATTGTTCAAACTGTAATCAAACGACCCAACTTAGACAGACCCCTTGGATTTGGTTCTCCACATTTGAAAACTTCAGTGAAAAACTAAGGCCAATGCAAATTAGTTTTAGGCAATAAAAATAAGAATATGCTTAAAAATGTTAACTCCATAAATTTAATTAGTTCCTACGTACAATGACTCTACAGGTTTACACTAAATATTCTCTTTTAGATCACTATTCTTAGTTTTTTCACGTTTTAAATCCTGTTTTTACCTTAATAGAATCATAATAAGAAACGTCATTCTTAGTAGTCTTGCTTCTGTACGTCTATTTTAGTTTTGTACAGACATCAATCATACTGCAAACTTGCAACTAATGCATATAGCAATTAACATATTTCAGAATAATTTAACCTTTAATAAATAAGTATAACCGAAGTCAAACTAAATGTGAGTTATGCTGATAGTCTGATCTATACATACATCCCCACCTATTGGATTGGACGCACAACATCACGCTTTTAACGGAATACATTCTGAGTGCACAGATGTTAAAAAATGTTTTACATCTACTCTGCTAAATATTCCAATAAACAGCGTCCTGATCACTCGAAATTGGAATAAAGACAACGGAGGATGCTTAAGCCACAATTTCATCTCATCTGAACATACCAGTCAGATCCACCTGCTCAAAATTTTGTGGAAATTTTAATTGCCATCCACGTCGGTGAAATTTCAACTTCTGGAAGAGAAGACGACTTTTTCGCGAGCACAAACTCTAGTGAAGAAACTACATGGATTAGAGTCATACAAGGCTGGCTTCAGCCTTTTCTTTTCGTCATGCTTCACACGTACAAACCTCATCACATTTAGTTTCGTTTTGTCTTAAGTTGGAGTGTCATTGCTGGCCTTGGGAACCTCATAAAGGGTTACACCACTGCTACCAGCAGTTTGAAGCATTTGATCTTCCTCATTTTCCCCACTTGACTGAAAGTTTTCGAGAATTTCAACAACTTGGCTCATTAGCGGTCTTCCTTTCGGGTTTTGGCTAAGACATTGGTATGCTAAATGGGCTACCTTCAATGCAGTTTTACTTGAATATTGTCCCTCTAATCTTGGGTCTAAAATTTTCAAAAGTTTCTTATTATGATTCAGAAGCGGGCGGGCCCACTCGACCAAGTTGTGTTCTCGGCTCGGCCTGCTCTTGTCTAGTGCCCTTCTACCAATAAGCATTTCAAGTAGCACCACCCCAAAACCATAAACATAACTTCGAGCTGTCAAATGCCCTGTTCATGATGACAAACACGTTGGTTAACAGATGTAATCTCACACTGATCCACATGTTAAAATAGTGGCTTGACCATCGGTTTAAGATTTAAAGAACTGTTGTAAACAAGAAAAAAAACGTTGGCTTCTTTTTCTACAGCATAAATAGTTAAAAATAATGTATGTTTAAGTTTAGATGTACAAAAGGACAGTCCAGATCCGGTGCACAAAGGTGATCACATGGCAGCAACCTTATTGGGCTAAGGCTCACCCTCGTATTCTAAATATTAGAAATAAAGCACTAAAATTTGATTCAAGTAATTGAAGTAAAATATGCTTCAAGTAATTACATGCGTCCATAAATGAGAGACCAAAAGAAAATGATTTTTTTTTTAATTTTTAGAGAATAAAACGAAGGTACTAAAACACATCTGATCCATAAAATTTAATCACGTCCGAGTACTTGGTGCAAAGTGACTGCCACCTTTTCATTATCATTAAAAATATTTATCTAGAGAGAAAAAATAGATAAAAAAATATGATATGACATTATGACATCATTCAAGAAAAAAGTTCAATCCAAAATTCTAATGCACAAAACTCCAACACGGAAAGAAATCTAGAATATTGTTTCTTTGTCTTAGTCTTATTCTTGAGATCGAACAAATTTAGAATCAAATTTAACACCTGTCGAATATGTTAATGCAATGCATGCAGGCTTTCATTTCCAACAATGAATTCAGACATCTCTAATAACAGTTGTTTATGACAACTCCCAATTGTTTAAATCACATAAAAGATAAGTAATTGCACTTCATCTTTATTGTTTTATGAATTCTCAAATTTTGGAGAAATCAGGAAAATGAAAAAAATTCACCATCAACAGCTTCGAGTAACTCACCAGTCATGACATACTCGGGAGCAGCATATCCATATGTGCCCATTACTCGTGTTGAAACATGGGTTTGGTCCCCCATCGGGCCATCCTTTGCAAGACCAAAGTCTGAAAGCTTCGCATTGAAATCCTGCAAATTTATATATACCCAATTTATTAGCAGAGACCTTAAATAAACTTCACTTGTTTCAGTGGCTCACAAATAAACATTTTAAAAAAGTTATAGCCTGTTTTTCTACATTACTCTTTCGAAATTGTATTTTAAGAAAGAAAATACAAACCACACATTAGAGCAGACATATCGATAAGCAACGCTCATCAATCGCTCTGCATTTTGGCCATTGAAAGCCCTGTAAAGAAACCATTATCCTAGCACCACAAAGATGCTAAAATAAAATTTTATCCCAGCTCCTTTTAAAATTTGAGTGTAGCAAGTCAGGTTGAATAGTTAGGGAAGATTTTATGGAAGACAAAAACAGTTTTTTGGCCCTTTCAAATTTTGCTGAAGCTAAAAATATCTATTGATGTTAAACAGAAGAAACTGATTTTGAGAAAACTACAAATCTCAGTTTCTAGTAAAGAGTTGGCAACAAAAACTTAATTTCCAGATCAAGACAGAAGACGACAAACCGCATCTAGCAAGATATTTGAAGTCTTGAAGTCACGATATATAATAGGTCTTTCTGCACCATGAAGAAAAGCCAGACCCCTCGCAGCATGTAAAGCAATCTTCATTCTTTTTGACCAAGTCAATGTTGAGCCCACTCCTAGCATCAATAAACAGTATGATGGTTAGGATGGTAAAGTAGAGGCAATTTCTTTACCAGTTTTTTCTTTTATAGTTACACTATAAGTAGAGGCAACACTTATGGAATAGAATGGTAAGAATTATAAATTTATTCAAGACTTCGCATAAAAAATGGAGCTTTGACAAAAGATGGGAAACTCATTACTACATGAATTGATGACAAGCTGGAAGTCTTATTAGGTTATTAGCAGGTTAAATTTCAAAGAGAACATTTATAAACGTATCAATTTTTCCAACATCTTGTTTGGTCATGTAACTAACTCATCATCCTACAAGCCATATAAAAGATATATGCAGAAGGCCAAGCACTCCAGAATCATGCAGAAGGTTAAAAAGGGATAGATGGGCAGCAAGGGAGGATAAGGTGGTGTACATGTACACCAATTTGAAACCCAAGGAAGGCTTCGCACCTCAAATCCACAAAAGGTGGGTGTTAACATAATTGAGCTAGTCTTTTAGATAAAGAGATAAATATGTAGCCTTCGTCAACAACATGAAAAAGTAAAAGCACAACCTCCTCCAAGGTACAAACCCAATTACAGATAACATGTTAGTTAAGAAAATAATCTGATCCCAGTACATAGATAACCTTAGTCCAACTTAAAAATTAGATACATTAACAAATTTCATGCAAATCTTACTGCGAAAAAGATGTTTCTCCAAGCTCCCACTTGCCATGTATTCATAGACCAATAACCGGTGTTCGTCCTCACAGCAATATCCAATGAGCTTCACCAGATTAGGGTGACTGAATTGACCTAAATAGTTGACTTCGGTCTGCAAAGTAAAGAAAACCGTGAAGCTAAGTTCAGTCCTGTACACTCTTTACTTGCATAAACTCCTTTCCACTCTAACCATCAATTCTCATTATCCAAACACCAAATCAAAATGCAAGCAATAGAATGCTCAACTTTTAATAAATAGTCCGTTATTTCCTCTTCTCAACTTCCTCAATTCCTAACTCTATATACACCAGTAGTTTTAATACAACGGCAGAAAAACAATCAATTGCACAATACACCTTACATAACACGTTGGGATTACTTGGCTAGCACATGCTAACAGACACAATTAAAATAGAATAATGGTAAATCATAAATGTACTGCCTAGATTCTATACTCAGTGCTCACCCATCATAATTGGCTAACCACGTGTGTAGATATAGTTAGTACGAAGTTAATAGAAAATGGATGCAATTGTATACAATTATTAATGTCTAATAGTGGCACCAATGGTTAAATATATCTGACTAGTTAATAATGTCACATCATAAGATTACTAAAATATCTAATATTGAACAACTTTGTCTTCCAGGTAGTTGAGTAAATGAATGTTTGTATTATATAATTATCAATATGTACTAGCTACACTAAATGTTAAATATGTCTCACAAGACCAACATGGTGCTGCATAATTAGAAGTTTTGTTGGTTAAACATGCAGTCAGGTAATATGAAAAAAAAAATTGTTTAGAGATGTTAACCCCTAACATGGATCTCAGTATTTCAAAAGAGTCCTTAGAGTGATTTCAATACCCAAAATTCACATAAAAAAAAAGTCTCACAACTGTTTTAATACTTTCATCAAATTATTGAAATATCCAATGGCTGTGGTTCATGATAAATGAGTATGTCTGTACAAATATGAATATGTACTCAAGAAGCTAGTAATAGTTTAATATGCCTCTCTCAAGTGGTTAATATATCACGACCTTAATGAAAAAGTGTGATGGTAGTTGACTTATCATTAAATTCAATTAACTTAGCGGGTGGACACTGAGTGCACGTTTTTCAGCGGGACCATTACAATATTTATTCAGATAAAACGTGTTCAATGTTAAATGGCAAGAGTAGGAAAAGTAAGTTACATACGAGCCATTCCCTGTCTCCTTGAAATCCTTCGCGATTAAGTTCCTTAATGGCGACCACAGTGGCCTTGTAACCCGACCTCACACTGTGGTCTACGACGCCTTTATATACAACTCCGAAGCCTCCTTCTCCCAAGATGAAATCGGGACGAAAATGCTTCGTTGCGAGCCTCAGTTCCTCGTACGTGAAAATATCGACATTGCTATATCCAGCACCTTCGCGGAGATCTTTGATGTTTATGGAAACAATCGAAGCGACAGATTCTTGACCTACAAATCATATTTCAGACGCTAATCAACGTGAATCAATGAATACGAAGAAAATTGGATCCGACGGAATCGTAAATCAGAGTTACCTGGAGGCTTAGGTTTGGCGTTGGAATCGGAAACGGAGAGGTGGCTCTTGTCTTCAATGCTGAAGCAAATCCCCATGAATCTGGATCTGGATCGAAATCGCAGAAAACCGCATTCAGTTTCCCCTTCGCTCTGGAGTACACTTACATTATTCGACGGATTTGAGATGGTTCGAGGGAAAACGGAACCAACTCACCAGAAATTGGAACTGCAAATTCAATTTGAAGAGACGGAGAGAGAGAGAGAGAAAGAGGTTTGACTGAAAGGAGTGAAGAATGATTGAAGGTTCAATGGCTTTGGGTTCACCAATAGGCGTAGAAAGCGCCAAAACTAAGGGCTCCTCATCTTCTTTCGTTTTGGTCCAGTTTCTGTTACGCAAAACACCCTCTAATCGTCTCTATTTTCACCCTTGCCATTTCCGTTACCAACAATTTTAACCTCATTTTCCATTTACTTTATATATTAACATAGATATCGATATATGATAAGATAATATTTTAAAAAAATATAAAAATAAAATATATTTATAAATTTTAATTATTAATGTCTATAATTTGAACTATACATTACTTAAATTTATTTCACTCTTACATCAGAAAAAAAAAACAGCGAATTTGGTTGATTTTGTGGTTAGATATTTATACGTGCTATTGGTTAACTATCTCTAATTTTGACAATTGTTACTAAAAGAAGATTGATCAGTCGCTTTTGAAAGAAGGATGAACCGACACGACTCTACTTCGTTGAAAACTAACACTATTATATTTTTATTTGACTAATAATTGTTTAATTCTGAGATCCCAAGGACCTTATCATATTTCATTGTTTATGGTGTGTAGAGGGAAGTTCAGATAGAGTAAACTTGAAAAACATATATTTTTTTCTTTTACTATTTAAATTAATAAATAAAATAAATTCTTTTATTTCGAAAATGAAAAATGAAAGTTAACTAAAGCTGTATCTTTTTGTCTTACGATGATAAATTATATTTGTAGTATAAATGTAAATAAATAAATATATCACCACGAAAATCATCTACTCGAGTATTTCTAAACACGTTGATGTATTTTTTTTTGTCAAAACATGAGTATTTTGAGGAGTTTTAAAAAAGAGATAATTTTTGCTCTTCTTTTACTTAAATTTAATATTTTTTGGAAAAATTACGGATATAGAAATGTTGGAGATCCTGCATTGACTAAAAATGAAAATATTATATTTCATTATATATAAGTAAGTGCAAACCTCACCTTATAAACTTGTGTTTATGAGTTTGAGATATACTTAAAATCTAAATTAGAGTCATTTTCGAACATATCCTAGCGAGAGTTTATTCAATTTATCAGGTCACCCGCTATTGGAGAATATGTTGTCTAATGCATGAACCCTCACTCTTAACGTGAGGGGTGTTAGAGATTCCACATCGATTGAAGATAAAGACATTTCATTATATATAATGTAAATCCCATCTTATCTTATGTTATAATTTACACATTGCACATTAATACTATAACATGTAAAAAACTATTTCACATTAATACTAATTTCTTACTATACATGTTAACACGCCTTATTCATATTCATAATTTTCTCAAAAGTAACTGCATTTGAGTAGAAAAGAGTCTCCATATTTTTGCAAAAAGAAACTCGTATTTTGAATTCTTTTGCAGAGGCCTGTACTAGATTTACACCTTTCATATGGACACAATCTTAGGGTGTGTTTAGGAAAATCCGTATTAAGCCTATGCTAATGAAGATAAACCATGATAAGTGTTATTACTTATTATACTCACATATACATGACATAATAGTGTGTTATACACGATGTGCATGGTTGCCATGGGTGCGTTGAGTTGGAGTTAGGTGGAGGAGCTAAGCATTTGATTTCTTTGAGTAAATACACGACGACGATACTTTCCCAAAACCCATATGGGAAAAATGTTTCTATACGAAGAGTAGTTTAAAGTACAATTCCTCATAAATACTCCAGTGATTTCCTGTTGATGGATAAGTGAAATGCATTGATGAGAAAAAAACATAAATGTTTCATTTGACTTCACATGAGATGAGAGTAGATTTTTACCTGTTGGGGGAAGTCTCCATCTTCCATTTGTGAATTCATTAATAGCTTTATTCCACGTTCTACTGCTGTTGGATCGATCTCAATCTTTTTGCCAGCAAAAAAAAAAAAACATTTTTAACACCATAGCCGACAAATTGATATAAGGTTCAAATACGTCTCTTAAATCTCTTAAATGATGTATTCGTGTCGGACACACGTATTAGACACGACACTAGTAGGATACGTATCCATGAAATATCCAATTCAAAAAATATTTGTTAGATTTATGATAATTTTACCACGATTTTAATACAATTTTAAAAGGGAGAAATGTATTAATTTTCTTAAAAACTCAAATATAAAAAAAAACTGAAACATATTTATGCGTATAAATCTTTATTGTCAATTTATATAATTTATAATTATATTATATGTAAATTTGTGTTTACGTATCCTACATTTTAGACATTATACGTATTTCTGTGTCCGTATCCGTGTTGCATCAGTGTTCATGTTAATGTTTATGTTAAATTTTGTTCTTTCATTCTAATTTTAACGGTTAAATACTGGAATTTAAGCTTAATCCAATGTTACAAAATGAACTAGTGAGATAAAAATATTTTTATTTCTAATGAATTTGAAACACCTAATTTTGTATTTTTGTTCATTAACGGAAACAAGAAACAGTTAGTCTAAACTTCTCACACTTTTAGTATTGGCAAGGATTTGAAATTGCCTTCAAGGACCTCATTGAATACAAGCTCTATCAACAAATTATATAGTCATGCAGGAGAATATGAAATGAACTTCTTTAAAATGCACAAATAATGTAATGTATTTTTAGTGTCAACCAATTATAAATTGTTATATATTATAAGTTTATTGTTTTTTATGATAAATATGTTAATCTGCCTGATTACTTGTCTAAAAAGTGAATGACAATTGAACTCACAGATAGCACTAAAATACCTAGAGATTTGTTTACTAACCTGCCCTGCATCAATCAGGGACATCAAAGCCCATGATGTTTGAACTAGGTTTGCCCTGTTTCCTTCTAGATTTGTATATACCTGTTTGGAAACAGAAAACATCTTAGTATATTTATGTGCAAACTATGTTCAGAGATCATAAGTTAGTGTAAATCTCACTTATAAGACAGATTTATAAGTTGAAGTTCATTTTTTAATACATTATTAATATTATCTTCTTTCTTCAAGAGTTTATTGTTCTGTTCGAAGCAAATGAAATTTGTATACCTTGTTTTGGCTTGACAAATAACTCTCACCCCATCCTCCATTAGGAAGCTGCTTTGACAGCAAAAAGTCGCAAGCTTTACGTAAGGCATGACTGTTACGGTAGGTTTTTCCACAGTCTGTTAACCCCTTTACAGAAAACCAGGTGCCATAGGTGTAGCAAATCCCCCAACAACCAAACCTGAAAAGTGTAAGGGTTTGGCTTTGATAAATGAACTGAAACTTGTCCCTTTTCAAAGAAATATAGCTCAAGAAAATCAAGAATCCGTGCAAAATGAAGTTAGTTTAGTAATAAGTTATCAGTGTCTTAAAACTTTTGGTTATTATATCAAGAGTTTAGTTTTCTGTTTCAAGTTTTTCTTTTTTTACTATAGTGTGCTCATATAAGAATGTGAATCACATCAGTGACTGAAAAACTACATTAAGAATGTGAATCTAACACACTATAGTATCAATAACTTCTTTGTTTGATTTTGACGCGAATTTTAGGTGAAACAAGAGTCATTAACGCGAATCCAAATGTATGCTATAAATAGTAAAAAGAAAATGAATCAGATTGAATGTCCAAACTGCAAGCTCCGGAAGAGAAAATAATTAAATAAGTCCTAAATTTAATGCCAATTGCATGTTAGTATCGAGAAGGAGATGCAATTACACACTAAAAAATCAAATTATGAATAGCAATCATTTTTTTTCTAACTCATTAAATCGACTTATAAGGTAAGGTTTGCACATTCTCACACCGAGACAACCAACTCGTATGTGAAACTGTATATTATGAGTGATCCGATAACAGTCGATAGTGGATAACCAGATAAGTCTAACAAACACTCGTTAGGATAGACTTGAAATGACTCGAAGCTCAATCTCATAAAACCGATATTAAGAAATAAATTTTAAGTCTAACTCAACTTTATAAAACCGGCTTATAAAGTGATGTTTACACCCACATATATACTATAAAATGTCTTAATCTCTAATCGATGTGAGATCTCCAACGGAAATAACAGATGAAACAAACATTTGCCAAATAAGTAAACATACGACTACTCATACCATGATCCATCAGGATTTTGTGTTTTTTCAATGTAATGAATTGCTTTAGAAATGCAAGAATTGATTTCCTTTCTTCTGTGTTTTGGGTATAACTTTCTAAACAGAGCCAGGCCCTGCAATGCCGATGATGTGCACTCAACATACCTATTCCACAACATTTCACACTGTAAGCATAGAGAATTGGAGAAAATACTGCATGAACAACAATGAGACTGTAATCTTACTCCATCTCAATCAGAGTGTCTTCAAAAATTTCCGTTGGATTGAATTTCTGCAGCAGTAGACACAAGTGTATCTCTGAGTTATAACTATGTGGTGAAATATATTACAAAAACTCACATTTTCTTACCTCTAACCAACGGTAGGCTCTTTGAGGCTCCCAAGCAGGGAATCCTCCATTGCTGCTCTGTGGTGTTAAATATAGTTAGTTACAAAATCAAAATTACAGTTAAAAATTGCATGGTGCTTTTTAATTAGAGAAAACCACACCTGAAGAGATAGGATCACATTCACAGCATCGTAGAATCTATCATCTTCCATTTTCTCGCCTATTAGGTCAACAGGCATTTGTGACAGTAGAAGTGCAGCCTGCAGAGAATGTGTTTGCACTATGTCAAATTCCACTCAAAGTTCATCAATGAAGTGCAAGTTAAGCATGGATTAATTCAAAGAACTTTTGAAAAATAAGCAGTTATATGTTTTTAATAAGTTGGACTAAACATGCATTAAATTAATTGATTGAATTTGTATGAACCTTTAATCCTTCTGCTGTGCAATCTGAGACTTGCCAACCCTGATCATGCATTGAGAATGTCCATGCTCCTTTGGATATGTGTCGATGCATTGCTTCAAAGTCACCTGATGGATTTTCACATACCTTCAGTGAAGAAAAAAAATGGCATCAAATTTCTCATTATGGTTTTGATTCTTAGGATTCTTCACTTTTATGTAATATGCATATTAAAACCTGGGAAGCCTTCACGAAATGATGTGCTTTCCGAAGTGTTGGTCCATACTCTTCACTCAAATCACATGAAAGGATTGCTTGTATAGCTAATGCTGCATCCCACAGTTGAGACCCAAAAATCCAGTGTATTAGCATCTATGAAGCTCGGACACCCCTCTTAAATGGTGTGTCTGTGTTGGACACACGTATCGGACATGGACACTCATACGATACTCGTACGACACGTATCGGTGAAGTGTTTAATTCAAAAAATATTTGTTGAATTTCTGACAATTCTAACACAAAAATGAGAAATACATTAATTTTTTAAAAATATTTTTCTGATAACAAAGAACTGAAAACATATTCATATCTCTCTCCGTGTCTATATTACATAGATAGATTAGCATGAGTGCATTGTGTTGCAAGCAGTAAAATTTACATTTTTTATATTTTGATTATACATTTTGGATAAGTTATTCCATAAACAATTGTAGCCAGAAAAAGAAAAGAAAAAATGAAATAAGTTTTACATGAAGTGAACTTAACTTCTTACATAAAGCAATATGTAGAAGTTCTTTTATATAACTTATCCAAATTCCAACTTTTAACTTGTGCAGAAGTTTTTTAAGAGCAACTAATTCTATTTTTTCTTCTTATTCTTTCCTAAGAGTGTTCATGAAAAACAATTTTTCCAAACAAATCCATATAAGTGGTAGTTAGTGATACTAACCTGAATTTTCAAACCATCTTCTGCAAGCCAAAAGTAATCGGGGATTCTGGCTAAATGAAGTTTGTATGCCTCTGAGTTGGGATCTTCGACCCAACGTGCAATCAAACATAACACCTGACATGTGAAAAATTCCATTCAGTAACCAACTTCGATGTTCTAATTAGCAATAATTATTAAGAATGAACTTTATGTGTAACTCAACCTTATAAAATCGACTCATGAAGTGAGATTTCTACCACCTACTTATATACTTTGAAATGTTCGATAATAGGTAGTCTAGTAAGGTTGATAAACTCTCACTAAGATAGACTCGAAATGATTCTGATACCAAATTAAGAAGTGGACTTTAATTCTAACTCAACTATATAAAACTATATACTATGAAATGTTATTATATCTATAGTTGATGTAAAATGTGTAACATCATGTTATTCAATAGGTTAAGCAAGCTTGTCATTAACTTTACCTTCTCTACACTACCTATGCAAAGGTATCTACTATTTTCATCCTCATAACGTATGTGATCAATTGCAACTTCTAGAGCCTTCTCTCTCAGCATGGAAAAGGGCCAGCAGTTCAGAAGAGGCTCTGCCACGTGATGAAGAGATGCCCATAACATATCTTGAATCAGAGGATGTGGATAGTAGAGATCCTCCTGAAATTTCATATTGGTTATACTTTAATTCATACCAACATCAAACAGTTTCCTTCTCTTGTACCTTGATAATGCATGTAATAATGATACGCATTGAAGATTACCATAAATTATCAAAATAAAGACAGAGAACATCGCCAAAAGTACCTAAAAAATTGCATCTAAATTTATCTTATCAAAGGAGATACTTTGGTATGGAAACAAAACCTTGGCAACCCTGCTTCGGCACTTATTCCAATCGATTTGATCGTAAGGGTGGTTGTACATTTCTTCTCTTAGTGATATGATTAACTTGGTAATAGGACCCACAAACTTCTTCCCATACAAATATGACATGGGCATGTAAACTAAGCGACAGTAGCATAACATTTTCCCTGCATAATATATGCAAAGAACTTCAATAAGCAAATAACTGTAGATTTTAAAAAAGCATCTTTTATAACCCTTTCTCTTCCTTTATTTAATTATATGATTAGGAAGCAAGGTAGTAAACCTGGATGAATTGGGGTGTATTTGGGCAAAAGCCATAGTTCTGGTGGAAGAGGGTTGCACCCTGACCATTCATAAACTCCAAGGACCTGCATAATTCAACATGTATATTTCCGGAGAAATAAATAGATGGTGTATACTAATTCTAACTAATTATTCTAACTTTTTTAAGTATCATATAATTCTTTATATTGACTAGAAATAAGAATATGTATATAACTTACGTAAAATCTCACTTATAAACCGATTTTATAACGTTGAGATAAATTTGAAATTCAATTCTTAACAAGTATAAAAAATAAAAATAAAAACACTTTATTATATCATGATTAGTATGAACGGTAGAGTCTATATCATCTAATAACTTCTAATACTGCTTAATGTGTTGTACAATCGTGTGATTGTGTTTATCATTATAAAACTATGTAACACTTATACGACACGAACACGGATACAAATACGAAAATACATATAATTTCTAAAATGTAGGACATAGATCTATATATTATATTATTATGAATTATATAAATTGACAATAAATATGTATGTGCACTAAGTATGTTTCAGTTTTTTTTGAAGCATAAAGATGTTTTTCATGGTTGATTCAAAAGGATTTATTTCTTATTTTTATAATCATAATAAAATTTATATAATAAATTTAAATTTTTAGAAAATTAATGTATTTCACTTTTTTTAAAATTATGTTAAACTCATGCTAGAATTGTCAGAAATCCAACAAATATATTTTAAATTGGACATTTCATCGATACGAGTGTCATACAAGTATTAGTGTCTAATACGTGTGTCTGACACAGATATATCATTTAAGAAGAGAATCTGAACTTCATAACTACAAGATAATTATTAAACTGGCTTACAACTAAAGATTAATGTCAAGTGATATATTCGTTACCGTGACCCAGAACTTTCCCCATGATGGAATAGCTTCTAAACTACCATGGTCAAGGATCCATTTTCTGCCTCTAGCCATAGCCTTATCTTCACCATCTTCACGTCCTTCTCCAAGAATTCTCAAGGCAATGTAGCTCAATGCTGATCCAAACATTGTGCTATGACCCTCTATGTGCAATCCCCAACCTCCATCTTTGTTCTGTCTCATTCACAAGAGTCATAGGCAATTCAGTTGGAACAAAATTGCATGCACAAATCTTACTTTTAATTGGTTTAGTTTCAATCTTGCTTATTGTTAGAGTCTGTGTTAGTGTTATTTTCATTCTTATATGAACAACTTAAGAAATGTGATAAATATATACCTGGTGATTATACAAGTAACGAATAATTTCCTTCTGGTGTTCTGGTCCTAAAACAGCATTCAGAGAACCTGTAATATAGAGTGCCATAACCTGCAAATATATATACTAATGAGTGTATAGAGCACATACGACAGCTTCAGAAAATTAACAAGCTACAAGAAAAAACGTTTAGATTTATAAATAGAATATGCACAAGTAATTCATAGAGAAGTTTAAAACTATATATTAAAAAATATCGCAACAAAGGTACCATAATATTACTTCTGATGAAACCCGTTTTATTATTTAAAAGTAAAAAAGTTTAAGAATGATAGTCATTTTTAAATACAAATGTATCACGAAATTAATCAGTCTATTTACTTTATCAATGTAAATCATTAAAAGTTATGTAAAAGATAAATTATTTAAATTAAAATATAAAATTGCATACTACTTAAAGAGAATATAAAAAAAATCGAAATAATTTTTTTTTTTTAAATTTCAAACATTAAAACCTATGAAGCTTAGACACTTCTCTTAAATAGCGTGTCGGATACTCGTATCGGACACCGATACTCGTATGACACTTGTAAGACATGTATCCATGAAATCCAATTCAAAAAGTATTTGTTGGATTTCTAAAAATTCTAGTACGGTTCTAACCCAATTTTAAAAAAGAAAAATACATTAATTTTCTAAAAACTCAAACTTATTGTATAAATATTTATTATGATTATAAAAATAAAAAATAAATCTTTTTGAACCAATCATGAAAAATATCTTTCTGCTCCAAAAAAATAATATGGAACATCCTTGTGCACATAAATATTTATTGTTAATTTATATAATTCATAATTATATAATATATAGATTTGTGTTCCCGTGTCCTACGTTTTAGAGATTATAAGTGTCCGTATCTGTGTCAGTGTTTGTGCTACATAGATTAAAACCACTGGATATTAAGAAGGTGATATATCACTTTGAAAATAAATAATTTATTTAGAGTCAGTTAAATTTTAAATTCCTTATAAATTTGATTGTTTTTAATTTAATTTCTATTAAAAAATTTACTTAAATATTTAAAATTACTTTTTATTTTTAAAGTGGGCCTTTAATTAAGTAGTCATTATTTATCTTTTTTTTTTCTTTAATGTCCTCGAACTTATACTTGGAGAATGAAAAGTAAATTGATTTAGGGTTAAAGGTTTAAATTGAAAAAGTTAAAAACAAATTGATTACTAACTTATAGACAACAAATACTCAAACAGTAGTTATTTCCTTCCATTGAGAACAAAAATAGAAAATAGAAAATATTTAAATAATTAATAAAATAAAACTTTTTAATAAACCTTAATTCAGAATACTCAAATTACTTAAAAACTAGTTAAACTTTTATTTCATTGTAGTTTATACAAGTGAAATAGAAATATATGAGTAAATAAAAACGTTGTCAATATGGAGAAGTGCTTACCAGTGGTTGAATGAAAAACAAAGGACCAGCAGATTCTGCAGGCCAGTGGCCATCATGGGCCTGAATAGAGGAATAAAAACTGATGCCCCTTCTCATTGTAGCAATCACTGCTTCTTCTGTAACATTCTCTCTGTCTCTCACCTTCACTCTTGCTGGAATGGCCCCACATGTGTGCTCCTTCCTCAGCTAACAAATTTCAAACTCAACTTAGTTCTTTCTCACAAATTACAATCACCACATGCATTCAAAGTTCAAGAATAATGGAATCCCACATCACATAAAATTTAAGATATTTCATTCTTTATAAAGAAGTGAAACCTTGAACTGTTGAATTGGACAGGTTTTAAGATAACAATACCTGCAATCTGAGTAGAAGGTCACCACTTTGCTTACAGCAGAACCTGTTTCTTCTGTATTCCTCTCGCACCCTTTCAATTTCTGCACGTTCTTCTGGAGTTCCAGCATTTGGATCAAACTCCCAATGTTGTCGTCCAATGAAATTGTTCACTGAAATTAACCCTTCTCCTCCTTCTGCAATCTTCAACTTCCACATCCCTAAAACAAAATCAAGTTACTAAAGGAAAAGATAATGAACCTTGGTTTCAAACCCCTTCCAACACCACCAACGTTGTTTGATTCAAGTGTTTGATGTGCACTTTACATCACACACATACATATATAGACATTTAATTTTGACTCCAAGGCATTTTTTTTTCTTCAAACAACAACCCCCTGCATTTCATACCCACTCACGAAGTTTCTAAGTGCTTGTTTGATTCCGCATGAACAGTGTTCATGCGATGGAATAACAAAGAAAATGTGAGTTTATATCTCATGATGGGAGAAGAATAAAAAGAGAAAATTAACAAAGAAATAAAAAAAACTTTTTTTTGTGCCTTTACAGGGTGGAAGAAATCCACATGCACCAAAAGATGCTACGTTTTTCTTATTTTGGAAAGTTTAAATTTTCTTCCAGCCATATACACGGCATATTCTTTATTTATTTTATATTTTATTTAAATACTGATAATAAATAATTTAGATTTGTATTTATATTGGATTTTAAATATTTTATTTAAATACTGATATTAAATAATTTTAATTTGTATTTATTTAGAATTTTTAATAATTTAAGAATTTTGTTGATTTATATTAAATAATTTAGGATTTATATTTGTTAATTCTTTTTAATAATTTTATGAGTCCTAAACCTCAACCCTATAAGCCGGTTTTATGGGGTTGAGTTAGGTTTAAAGTCCACTTCATAACATGGTATCAGAGCCAGGTTCGAGCCTATCCTAGCGAGTATTTGTTGGGTTTATCAGGCACGAGCTTCTATCTATCACTCTCGGCGTGAGGGGTGTGATGGAGATCCCACATCGACTAGAAATGAGAACAATTCATTGTATATAAGTGGGTGCAAACCTTAACCTCATGAACTGGTTTTATGGAGTTAACTTAGGCTTAAAGTTCATTTCATAACATCTTATATTTTTTTATTTAAAGATAATATTTTATCAATCATACGTATCACATTATTCACTAAGTTTCGTAAATTTTTATTTCCTTTCTTATCATGTTTCCCTTAATTCAAACAATCTCACTTCCCACTCATTTTCATCCCAAATCCACTTTCTTTCTTCTTCTTTTTTCTCTCTCAGAGCAAACACTATTTCAATCTATATTCTAAATATAAACTCTTGAAAAATCTCGTTTGAATACATCTTCAACCACATGGTGGAAAAAGCTAAAGCACCAATCGAAAAGAAAAGCTATGCTTTATACTAACTCACAACACGTCTTTGAGAAACACTTTCCAAACTCCACTAAGAATTCTCGTAGTAGTATTCAGTTAAACGATTAAAACGTTTTGTAGCACGATCTCGACCAAAGATGCATTTCGTTGACCAGTTGAAACACCTACGTAAGCATTCTTAATTATTCATGCATCCTTACATAATGTTGGATTTTGAATGTTCTAAACCTTAGAACATCAAAAGTTCTTGCTCTATTATGTCACTAGTGTGAACAGGGAAAAAGGGAATGCACTAAAATAAGTCAACACTTAGATTAATTAAAAGCAAAAAACTTCAAAGGTTTATGAATAAAAAGTAGTAAAACATATAATATTTTATATATTATTTATAATAGAACACAATTAGCAACTTAATATGTTATTTAATATAAGACAGAGTAAGGATTAGAGATGAGTTAGGTCTAGTTGGTTTTATATATATTAAAATGTAAATGTTATTAAATGTTTAGGCTTAAAGTTATTACTATATATTTTCTTAAGACTATGAGTTCTTATAAATTAGAGTATATATATTATTAATCATAATTTATCTCATGCATTTACTTTATTTATTATTAATACAATTAAAAACAATTAGTTTTTTCTATTTAGATTTTTAGGATAGAAAAAAAAATCTATTTATAAATAAACTTAATTTATAAAAGAATTCCTATATAAATTTTTAAAACATCGTTTAAAATTTTTATTTTATTTTTTTCTCCTAAAATCTTCATGGAGTAGTTTTTTTCAAAATAGCCTCTTGATTATTTTCATCTAATTTAATAATATCATATGCAAAAATCTTTTAATAATATCATATACAAAATTCTATTCTTTTAATTAGAACATTATGTTAAAAATAATTAACATAATTAAGTAATGTTGTATAAGTGGACTTCTTAATCGACATGTAAATTAATTAATTCATTATATTTGAATCTACACAAAGTCTAAAGTAAATAAAACCATCACACTGTTAGCCTAACAAAATCTATAGTTGACTTTAGTTCTATTTTTTATGAGCAATATAATTGACTTTAGTGTCACCGACATCTACCATTTACAAACTTTTTTCCGTTTGCTGAACACATACACAGTCCTAGAAAACAGTGATATCTTCTTTTTGTCTGCAACTTTTTAAGCTTTATGATTTTTAATGTTTTGGAGAATGAATTAACGTCACTTTTTTTTTTTACTCGATCTACTAAGAACATTTTGCCTTTTGCATAAATTTTTGCTTCGAACTTTAGCATATTAAGATAATAAAATATTGGTGCATCACTATTTTACTTTACTGATTATACACTTTTAAGTTAAGTGTTCAGCACATCTTTTTTAAGTCTCCTTCATGCATTAATGCTTAGTCCAATCACTTTAGCAATAACATTTAAGTGATATCTACTTGTTGGAAAAAAATCAACAAGTTATAAAAGTTCTAAAGACTCTTCCACCATCACCATAAGACGCCATTCATCTATTACTTGACTGCTAATAACATGTGTTATGCATTGTTAAATGTAGTGATATGTATACAATGTTTCATCTTTCGCACAAATATTTAAAAAATCATATTTGAGTCATTAGTCGTATCACTTAAATATCTTATCCAACCTCAAATAATATGCTTTTAGATGAGAGAAAAAAAAATTCAAGATCTCTTGCTCGAAGTTGTTTAATCAAATTAAGGTGGCTAGTACAATTAATGTTACCTCTTAGACATCACCTAAGCGATCACACATTATAAATATATCACTAATTCATATTTCACAACATAAATGAAATTAATATTCATATTGACACAATAAATAATTCAATCATGTTATCTCAACATATGATTAAAATATCATCAAACTCATATAATTCACACAATAAAAAATAAAAAAATAATTGTTCTTTTAAAAAGAATGCGTTATTAGATCCCTTTACTTAAATTGAAGCTTATCTTATTCAATAAATCCTTTAGAATTACTCGCAACAACATAAATAAACTTTCAAAACTTAACCATATAACAACAACATTTTCTCTTAACTAACTCATTTAAAAAGAAAATAACTAAAAACTCAAATAAAATTAATGTTATTTATCAAATTCGACTCAAAACCTTCAACACTCAAAGAATTTAATTTAACAAAAATCTAAATATTTAAAACTCGTTTAAAGTTAGAAAGATTAATGAAGAATAAATTTTTCTATAACTAAAAAATTCAGAATAAATTACAAAATAAATGTTGAACTTCTATTTATAAATATAATATCTAAATATTGTAAACATTATTATTAAAAAATTATAAATAAAATATTACTTTTTCTTGCAATGTTATTTTGGATAAACATAATTAATTGTTATTTCTATGCTGATAATTTTTTTTGTTCTTTCTATAATGAATATGGTCTCAATATCATAATTAAAAAAACAGATTAAATATATTTTGAATTTATATTTTTAAAATGATTTCAATTTTATGCAACATTTGCAAACACTTAAATTAATATATTTTATTAAATGTTTGAATTAACAGTAAAAAGCATTTTAGAATAATTCGTTTTTTATCAACTACTGCTTTTAATGTACCGCCGTGAAAAAAAAACTGGTGGGAGTAATATATTATTATTATTATTATTATTATTATTATTATTTGTATCAACGTTGAACTAATATTTTATTAAAGTTAGTGTACCTGATACAACCTTTCTCAAAGCATTTAAATAAGAGAAATAAAAAAAACTAAATGATAGTTATATAAAAGATACTTTCTTATTTATAGTTAAAAAATATTTTTTTAAAGTACTTATCAAGTGAAGTTATCTAAATGTTATACCAAAGATACTCACAAGAGTTCTAAAATTTAGGATATAGAAGTACGTATATATTATATAATTATGTATTTATATAATAAAAATTTATATTTATAAGTATATTTTAATTTTTTTTAATAAAAAGATCTTTCTTATCATTGATTAAAAAAGATTTATTTTTTATTTTTATAATTATAATAAAAAATTGTAAAATAAGTTTAAATTTTTAAAAAATTAATGTATTTTTTCTGTTTAAAATCGTATTAAAATTATTGTAAAATTATAAAAATCTAATAAATAATTTTTAAATTTAACATTTATCGATATATGCCTTACACGGATACATAATTTAAATGTGAGTTAGAGTCTAAATGTCAACTAAATTAATTGCTTATTTAGTTTAATTTAATTTAAAAGTTATTATGGTTTGTCACATGCAATAAAAAGTAAAGAAAGAATATAATGTACTTTTTAGAATGAAACGTGAATCACACGGTGTTCAGCCAAATCGACAAATTATGTAGAGTGAGGATTTCTAGATTTTTTGCTTTTGTTTCTTATTTTTCTTTTTTATTGCAGTCAGAAAACTTTCGAGGTACTTTTTTTGCTCAAACTATGAAAGAATTCAATATTAGGGTTTATGATTTTGGTTAAAAATATAACGTGTTGATAAAGAAATTGTTGCAATTAGTTGATGTAAAATTATTAAATTTTTATTTTATTTTCGTAACTTTTGTTTTACTTTTACTTTTTCTAAAATTAAAACTTATCACTTTTAATTATATTCTTATATGATATTAATTATATATATGTTGGACTTTTAAAGAAATTAAAACCAAAATTCATACATTTTCGAGAAAAAGTAAAAAAAAAAAACATTTCAAATTTTACAGATTAAGAAAAACTATAAGAATCAAAATCAAAATCAGTTAATTTTACATAATCTAAAATATACTAAAACCTAAAATGACATTTCTTTTACAAACACGGTTCATTACATAAAACATTTATGTACTTATAAATATGATTTTCTCACACAGAAATAAATATATATATATATATATATATGATGTATCAATTTAATAATTGATTGAATTGTTTTCTAGAATTTTTAAAAATATACTATAATACTTACAATTTTTAAATAAATAGCATATATTTAAATAATTATATGTTCTTTCACGCTGAATAAAAATTCAAAGTGAATTTTTATTATAAGTTATTAATAATGCATTCTTTATTTCTAAAATATTATATGTGTGTGTTTCAATAAAAAAAAATGTATATTTTGGATTCTTTTACTATGCTTAATTTTATTATTTTTAAAAAAAAAATTAAAAAATGACTATGTTAGGTGAAAATTTCTTAGAATCATTTGTTTCCAAAATTTATAACAATTTCTCGTACATAATATTTCATGGACCACATGTTTTTCATTTCAAAAGTGTTAATAATAATAATAACTCTAAATTAATGACATTAAAAATTTTGAATAACATTTTTCACCTTTCACTATCTTACTCTAGTAATATGTAAACCATCAGAATTTGTAATAAAATGTTGATAAAAAACCCTGCTATTCATAACCTTCAATCTTAAACCATCACCACCTTTACATAATATCCAAATAGTAAAACCCTGTTTTTTTTAGATAAAAAAAATAATTAAAACTAAGACACTTCAAGTTCAAGAGTATCTAAACCCTATAAAAAAAACAATATACCTTCAGGCAAAGGTTTCCCACAGATTAAATGACCAAAAAACCAGAAGAGTTGTTGCCATGACAGCACCTATATACTTACAGCAGAACCAAAAACTGCACCTACATACCTAAAAAAAACAGCACCCAAAAAAAGCATTTTACACTAGAAAAGATTTTACCAGCACCACAAATATTTTTATCTTTTCTAAATTCATTTGTATGAGTAGTTTTTTTTCCTTTTTTTTCTTCATTAATTTTTCTATCAACAAGAAAAATATATTTAAGAATATTATTTTATTTATAATTATATATTACTAAATGTTATTAAACACTGTGTATTTTTTTATAAAAGTTTTCATGTTAGGCATTACTATGCAACTTGACATATCAGAGTTAGGCTGACACATCAAATAACAACAATCATTTTTTATCACATGAAAAAAATATTATTATTAAAAAAATATACAAAAATATGGGGGACTAGACCATTAACAAAAACGATACAAATATAGACTATACATATTCATAAAGAATTCTAAGAACATATTATATGAAAGTCTATTATACAAATGAAATGATTCTCTATTAATAAATCATAAATTTGTCAACTTATCAATACACGTAATCCCTTCACTTCACGAAAAATATGAGTAACTCTAAATTTAATTTTCCCCCAGTAATTAAGACAAGTATTTTATCGATTACGAAGCATATACGGAACAATAGTTCTAACAGTAAACGTAACACAAACCAAACATTCAGATAACATTAGTAAGTCTCATATTTTAAACACATTTTATATTGTATTTAATATTGTGTAAGGAGAGTCTATTTTAACTAAAAAAAAATTATAATTAAATACACAATTTCAATGTAAAATTAAAAGAAAAAATAGAAATCGTATTTTAGATCACGACTTCAGTAAAAAAAATATAAAAACTGAATGTTTCTTTGAAGGAAAAAAAATGGTGTAAACATGCTTCGAAGCATGATCTTTGTAGAAAATAAATTGAAAGTTATATTTCATATATGACTTCTGATTTTCAAAATAAAAAATCCACCAAAACCAACGTTTCTTTGAAAGAAAAAAACGGTGAAAACATGTTTCAAAGCATGATTTTTGTAGAAAATAAATTGAATGTTATCTCTTCACACGACTTCTGATTTTAAAAATAAAAAATTTACCAAAAATGGAAGTCGTGCATTTCTTCAAATTAAAATTCTCTCTTGACCGACTTACTCATTTAGGTTATAAAACGAATAAAAAATGCATCAAATTCATAGAATTCCTTGTACCAAATATAATATATTAATTGTATATATCAATTTGTTAGTATTATGTATTTTATTGGTAATTATTGGTAATGAGAGTATTTATATTAACGACTTAACTTTTGTTTGATGAAACTAAAAGGTTGTTGTATACCAGCACATGAATACAAGCAAATGAAGACGTGAAAGTAAGAGTAATTTAATTTTATAATGCATCTAACTTTCCAAATTGTTTATGTCTTTATTCTAACAAGCTAGTAACTATCAATTTTATAGACATACTTTCTATAACGTGAGTCATTGACATAAACAGCAAGTCCCCAAGTATGAAGTAGTTTGTTTCTTGTATATATGGTTAAATGTATTCATATTTATCGTCTTCAAATAATAAAAACCTCGAAAGTCGTTCATAAAAAAAATCTAACATGAAATGAGGGGCTTTGTTCCTCACTAACTCTACACATACATTTTAAATGGGATTTTTTACCTCACTACTCAATGTATTTTGGATAGTTTATTACGATGGACAATATTTTGCTTACAATGATCTAGTAAAAAAATTATTAAATAAAAATTAATTTTAGAGATAAATAAATAATTAGTTACTATATTAATTAGATTAGTTGTTATATTATTGATAAATAATTTTTAATTTGATATCCGATTAATAATCAATATTTAAGCTAATAATTTTGAAATATAAATAATTAGTATTTAAAACCTTGATAATTAATTAGATACTAATTTAGAAACTATTTATCCATAATAAAAACCAGTTTAGGTACTAATATTTTGTTAGTCTTTAAAATTGTATCTAATTTAATGTAACTAATTATTTTTGTCTATAAAATTAGTTTTTATTTAATAATTTTCTAGTAGTATATGAGAGAAAAGATTAATCTATCTAGAATTATAAGTTTAAGTAGTTTTTTATAAATTAAATGTTGAAAATCCCATATACCAAAATTTATACCTATATGTTTAGAATTAACTGTTTCCTGATGTCGATTTTATAATTAGGCTTGTAAAATAAAGGTTAATTGTCACCAAATTGGAGTTGGACGGGTAAATTCGGCTAAAATATACTATACTACTGAGTATTGTATATTTGTGTATTGATTTATATAAATTTTTTTTCTGATAGAAAAAAATATCACCTTTCTATAGATAAATGGTTTTAATTATATAAAAGGAAAACATATTTTTCAAGACAATAAAAGCAAATACTTTGAAAATATAGCATGGTTAGATTGACAAAGATTGCAAGTTGACTGAGGAAGTGTTATTGTTTTCCAACGAGATGAAACTAAGAGAACTACAACCTTCTTCTTGATTGATGGATCTTCTACTACCTTATTTCACTACACGTCTTCCTTCCTTTCGTTGTCCTCTTCTCCCTCATAAGCTTGGGATGGTATCTGCAAAGACATTATGACTTTTAAGTAAAATCTCGATATTCAGTACTTCATGCAATTAAAACATGATAATGACATATTTTTTTTCAAAATCCGTAATTATTTATATAATTGTCATGAATCAGATCTCGATTATAATTAATAATGTTATTACATAATATTTAATAATTATTTGATTTTGTTAATTTTGTGCTGAAGTCGGAAGCCGAAAACTCCAGTAGGATCCCACCGGTAATTATCTTTACATCAAAATTTTAGTAAGATTGAGAAAAGTCAATTACTAAAATGGTTATTCTTTAGAATTGACCACGATTTATTACTGCTTTAGTAATGAACAAAAGAACTTACAAGTTTTTTGTTCTCTACAAAAATAGGTTTTTCTTAAGACATAAGTTCCATAAAGTTAACGTACACGATGAATTAAAAATAAAATAAAAAGTACTTGCCTTTCTGCATTGAAAATTCGTTGTTATTTTATTTTGTCACGTTTTCTTCTTTTGTACCCTCCAGAAAAAAAATAAAATAAAATATGACATACACGGTTAATTTTTTTATTAGTTTATTAATAATAATAATGTTATTTTATTGATTTAGTTTGTCGTAGAGTAAGTTGTGCGAGTGCTTAACAAAGAAAATAAAATTTAATAATAGAGGCAGTGGGTGGTTGCTTTGAAAGAAATTTTTTTATATTAATATTGAATTTAATCTACAATTATACTTTATATTTTTCAAAAGACCAGAAGTCTTCCACAAAAGTATATATGTAAGTGTGTGTTTTATTTTTTTTATTTAATTTATCTTTTTACATAAAAATACATGTTTTATAATACTGTTTGTTTATATTATCATTCATGCAACCACGCGTTAGTTTCGAAACCTTCCATGACACTACTAATATTAAAAGAAAAAGTTAACAAAGTATTATTATTTTTAATAAAGGCAAAAGAAAATTTTCCATTTATTAATGAAATGTGTTGGTGCCAATGAATAATGTATCCGCGTGGGATGATAAGAAAAAAAGAAATATAAATTGGACAATATACAATTTTTTTAAAAGTATTTACTAATATGAGCAATGAACCAACAAAAATTTGTAGATTGACAGAAAATGTATTAGAGAAGATAAGATTACTTTGATACCATGTTAAAATTAGACAAACCAACAAAAATATAATAAATTTAATGTGTTAAGTACATACATGAATTTTGTTATTTATATTGAAAATAAATGTAATGCAAAAGAAAAAAAAATTAATTAATAAAAAATATTTGATAAAATAATTTTCTATCAAATCATATCATATTGAGTATAATCAAATAGTATATCTATCTTAATTATATCATATTTTCAGTACAAACATATGTAAATATCTAATCTAGTAATATAAATTATTTATATTTTGAATTCAATTATGTTTTAATAAAGTGATTTGATAAAAGTATTACTATTTATCTATTTTTTAAGAATTTTTAACATAATAGGATGCAAAAACAGAATAGTTGGATTGATAATGTTTAGTGGCTACGATATTGACAAAAAAAAAATGATTTCGTAAAATAAATATTTAAAATGTAAATCCGCTGATTGTGTACTTCATTAAACTTGTATCAACATCTAATATTAATAAAAAAAAATAAAGATAAAATTGGTTCATATAAAAATGATTTTATATTTTTTTTTACAAGTACTTGCAAGAAGCTTATTAAAACAGTGATTTTATATTGAGTTGGATTTTGCCAAACGCGGTGGTAGCTTCGTATTTCTTGCGGCTAATAAATACTTACAAACAATAATTGCGTATATGATGATTTGACGAAACACACTTAGCACGAGCTTCCATTAGTTGACTTCATCAAGAACAGTAATTTGAATTATGGCCTCTTTCATTTTCCTGTACTTTATTTTCTTTTTTCAATTGTTAAGGATTTGGTTCATATTACATTGTCAAAGTGCCTACCAGGATCATTACTTTACTAAAGAAAAATGATACTTTAAAGGAAAATGTACTTTGAGAATTCCTAGAGGTATATACCATTTTTTATGTGATGGGTATAAAAGTAAATATATATAATAAAAAATAGTCACAATCCAATGCATTTGATTCACACAATTTTATTATGTGGTAAGATTCCACTATGGTATTATTGTTTCAAACTTAATTATACAATTTCACTCACATTTTTTTCTTTTTACCCCATTAATAATACTTAATTATCCACCATAGACATAGACCTTAGTGTCAACATAATCATTTTTTCTTTAATAAATTCTTATTGTATGAAGTTAATGAGTTAATAAATTTCTATATTTGTCTAAACTAAAAGAACTTAGATACTACATGGTGGATGTAATAATTGTTTTTATCTTTCGGTCGTTTCTTTTGTCCTTTTTTACTCGCTTTTTTGTGTTTAATCGAAAGTTAACCTGTAAAAGATTTTTCAACGATCAAGTAAGTACTATGTATAAAAGTATATGATGCATTTGATAAAAACATATTTTACTCCTTTGTAAATGGTTCATTTATAATATTTGGTTATAGATCATTGATTGAATCTATCAAATATCAGTGTTAATTTATTTATATACGAGGTTTTCGATCTAAAATTATTCTATAAAATGAACACTATTGATAAGATGAATTTGAAAAAAAAAACATGGTATTAACATCTAATATTTATTAAAAAAACATTTTATATAAATTATTTTATAAAAGTAAACTAATTATATAGTTTATAAAAAAAATGACAAGTACTTACAAGGAGCTTGATAAAACAGGGATTTTATATTGAGTTGGATTTTGCCAAACGCGGATTATATAGCTTCCTCATTCTTGCAGCTAATAAATACAGATAGAAACAATAATTAAGTATATAATTATAGACAAAACAACTTGCATGAGCTTTTAATTTTTCACTGTGGAAAAGTTTTGTTTGTCACTATCTTTTTTTATCCACATGCACTTGATAATTACTTTTATAATAAAATATTCTATTATAATAATAAAAAATAAATATAAATAGAATATTATAATAAAATAATAATTTAAAGTTTGTAAGTTGTATGTTATTGAAAAAAGAGTTTCAAGCTATTAAATTCATTTTTGACTCCTTCATGCACAGTAGTTTTGATTGTAAGGATTAGGTGCAAAACGGCCTTTTTATAATAAAATATTTTATTATAATAATAAATATAAATATAAATAGAATATTATAATAAAATAATAATTTAAAAGTTTGTAAGTTGTATGTTATTGAAAAAAGAGTTTCAAATTGTTAAGTTCTTTTTTGACTTCTTCATACACAGTAGTTTCAAGCTGCCCGTCGGTCACCATTTTAATGAAATAGGATTACATTTTTAAATCGTTTAAAATAAAATTAATATAATTTAATGTCTAAAAATAGTAACTTTTTAAATTATCTAATTACAAAATTTAATTAACTAGTGAAAATTTTATAATATATATATATATATATATATATATATATATACTAAGTTCTTAATTGATGTCTAATTGAATATATAAATTGAAAATGTTACTATTTGAGTATTCATGATTTCAAATTAAAATATCATTACATACATATTTGTCTCTTTAAAAAAAATTATATTTCTACTGGAAATTTCTCTAATTTTAGAAAACTTGTCTAGAAAAACATGTACTAAAAAAAGTTATGAAAAAGTAAATTTAACTACACACTTAAAATATGTGATTTAATCCAAATTATAATAAACTTATTGAAATCTATTAAAACTACGGAAATATATTATAAGAAAATTATTAAATAAAAAATAATTTTAAATATTAACAATTGTGTTGCATTTGCTGCTATAGGACTAATGTTCCATGAATGTTTCGCAATCAATGAAATATTTGTCTTAATTACTATGGGAAAAATCAGGTTTAGGGTTACTCATATTTTTCGTGAAGAAAATGCTCATAAGTTAGTTAATTTATGATTTATTCATAGAAAATCATTTCATTGGTATAATAGGTTTTCATCTAGTATGTTTTTATAATTTTTTATGAATAGGTATTGTCTACATATGTATCGATTTTTTTAACATATAAGTTTTGGTATAGTCTTCCATATTTTTGTATTTTTTTTAATAATATTTTTTTCATCTGATGACAGATGATTATTGTCGTTTGAGGTTTCAACATAGCTGAGATGTCAAGTTACATAATGATGTCTAACATGAAAATTTTTATAAAAAAAAAACTAAATTTAATATTTATAGTAATTTTTTTATTAATAATATTTATAAACTAATTTCAAATAGATATATAATTAGTTACCAATTACTTTATATATTTTTAACAAAATAATTAGATTATAATTACTTTATTTTCTAAATATAAGAAAAGAATATTGATTTTTGTATAATAATAAATCTAAAAGGTCTTACATAATATATTTGTTATTAATAGGCAAATAAATTTACATTATAAGATGATATATTCATGTTATAATACAAGCTCTGAAAATTTTGAATGAAAACTGGCTCACTAGTTAAAGCCTCTTTTGAGGACATGCATGATCTTCATTCAACTTTGATACTGCAGATTCATGAATCAGTACTTAGAAATGACTGATAGTAATTTCATATTTTTTTGTGAAGAGTCTGTTTTATGAATCATTCTGTCTGGAATTGTTTTTCCTGGTCGAGAATCTCAGTCCCTGTTTGAAAGGTACATAAATAATTAGTAACTGTCAAAACTTACAGTAATAATCTACTTTATTATATTTTACTTTAAAAAAAAGAGAAGTTGCGATTGTAATTAACAGTTAAGATACATAATTAATCTGAAAAAGGTTTGTGCATCTAAACCACTACCATTTCCATCGGGATTTACTTACAAAAGTGACTTACTAATAAAATTAGTATTTTAGAATCGATCTTATAAATATGAAATAATTAAAAATTAATTGATATCGATTTTAAACAATATGGTCATATTGAAGTAATAGTTTTTTAATCTTTTTATAAACAAGTTTATTTGAAGATATCCTAACATGAATCCGAACACAAGTTTATGTTAATTAAATTAAATTACAGATTTTCTTAAATAAAAAACCGCAAGGGATGAATCATGTAAACGGGACTCAGGAATAGTATGTGTTGAAACCTAAATATAAGAAATACCTAATTCACGGGAGATTCTATGCACGTGGTGTGTATAGCACATTCGGGTGCAACACAGGTAAGTATTCCTTGAAGGTGCCTAAGCCCACGAGCGCTAGGATTTTAAGGGAAAGTTGCATGCATGACACATGAAGAATTAGGACACCTACAAAACGGATGGACCCCATAGAGCTGCTACATGAGTTGGTATCCTGGCGGCCATACCATTAGACTTTGCACTCTAGAAGAGGAAGGTTTTGCGTAGCTGTTGTGTTAAGATTGCATAACAACGTGACATGATGTCTTCCTAGTAACCCTAGTTTCACTAGAAGAGAGTTTCTAGAGGGACAAAAAAGTTAACCTAAAAACAACCTATAAAAGGGAGATGAGATCCCTGGTAAAGATACGTCGTTTCTAATACTGAAACTACTTGCTTATTTACTCATTGTTTATAGCTTAATATTGACTTGACCGTCGGAGTGCAATTAACAAGTAGGATCTCTTTGTTTCAACGGAGTCGCTCTCCACCACCGGAGAGCACATGCAACCTTGGGTCAACAACAGTTAAGTCAACCGACAAGAATATATATATATATATATATATATATATATATATATATATATATATATATATATATATATAAAATATATATTTTTTTTTTTTTTTTT
>Ga0123342_1001836_pt1 | contig 35672 bp, 21 predicted proteins | sample Turbeawhitnodule_FD_89960 | JGI IMG/M metagenome (GOLD analysis project Ga0123342, IMG submission 89960) | Root nodule microbial communities of legume samples collected from Mexico - Turtle bean Mexico white nodule | ecosystem: Host-associated > Plants > Roots > Nodule | place: Mexico: Nepantla... | reverse complement strand
TTAAAAAAAATATAAATTTTTTTTTTTAAAAAAAAATATATAGTATATATATTGTGTAGACATAAAAATACAAATAGATATATATATATATATATATATATATATATATATATATATATAAATACCAAACTTATGAGCCGAAAAAATGAGGCTTATGTATGTAGAAAGAACGAGTGACGTGCAGTGAAATGATGGGTCAACGTATGAGTCCAGATAAAAAAAATGGTGCGGTGTGTATAAAATATATGAGTACGAATAGTAAACTTCTGGGCCAGCCAAATGGGCATTGTATAAAAAACTGCTGAAGTGTATATAAAAAAGAGATTTTTCTATCTGCACTCCTACGTTTTTCTTTCTGCATCTCCACAATTTTCTAAATCTTGAAACTGGCCTGGACCTTTTATTTAAAAAAGGGCACCGTATTTACTGGAAATCGAGATCTGAGAGTACTATGTGGATTCATCAATCCGGAACTGAATCATTTTTTTCTGGATGAGGAGGTGTTCTGGAAACAAATTTTGCATAAATTATTGATTTCTGGATTGTCGAATCCGAAAACCTGATTCTGTTATGGATTGGTGAATCCAGGATTTTTTTTTTGAATTATGGATTTCTGAATACGGATTGCATATTTCTCTTACGATTTGGTGGATCTGAAATTTTTTTTTTAATGATAAATTTTTTAGTGTGAAATGCATATTTTGAATTACGGATTGGAGGATCCAAAATTTTACCAGAAGTGTCAATCCAAAATTTTTCCAGATTCCATAATCCAGAATGCAAAAAAATAAATACAATTCAAGTGCATTTTAGGATTTTTAAAATATAATGGAGACAATTTGGTCTTTGCATAACCTTTTGGGGGTGCAGGAAGGAAAATATAGGGGTGCAGGAAGAAATTGTCATAAAAAAGATGTGAATAGCGAATATTAAAACTGATAGGCCAACAAAAAGTCCCAAGCTTTTCAAAAATAATACTTGGGTGTTTCTTCCTGTACGTTATCATTCTTATTTTTACACCATAAATATGTAAAATGATGAAAATGATCCTGGAAGATTTTTTTCTCTTCAAAATGCCAGAAAAAAATTTGCATTATGAAGCATCCATTATAAAATGATTTTTTCTTCCAAAAAATCCATTCTAGAAAATAACTTTCCATATTGGAACATCCCATTCCATAATTAATTTTTTTTTTTAAGATTTCAAATTCCAAAATTCATTTTTCAATTCTGAAAGTTATTCTGGAATCCGATTTCCAAAAACACCCACGTCACCATATCCAACTAAAACTAAAAATAGTACAATACACCTCATTTTTAAACCACCAACAAAATATTCTCAACACACCAGCAAGTCCAGCATACCTATATCGAGTTCCACCTTTCCTGCGTCAGCCTCTACAATCCCATATGCAATCCACACACTACCAAGTTGCATTTTGAACTGAAATGCTGGGGTGCACGAAGAAACACCTAACATGGTGTAATGTGAAAAGGTAAGTGGTAAATAGTGAAATCGCTGGCCCAAATATAAATGGACTTAGATTTTTAAACAAAAATAATGCAAAAGGGGTATTTACTTATAAAAAGTATAGTGTAAACTTGGAGAAATAATAAAAACAAGACTGTTTCTTCATGCACCTCCATATCTTCTTCTGCCACCTCCATACACAACATGAAAATACATTTTTGTCCTTCTTGTGTCACCCTCATAGAATAGTTTCCGGATTATGTAATTCAGAAACTCATTTGAAAAAAGACTTCCGGATTACATAATCCAGAAGTTAAATAAGACTTCCGGATTATGTAATCCGGAGAATAATCATGTATCTGAAAAATGGCTTCTGGATTATGTAATCCGGTAGCTAATTACAAATTTGAAAAATGAATTCTGAATTACGTAATCCGGAATATTATAAAGGGGCATTTTTAGAAATTTGAAAATTTATGGAGGTGAGAGAAGAAGGTATGGAGGTGCAGGAAGAAACAGTCTAAAAACAAAAGGGGGACCAAAAGCAAGTGATGTCCAATTCAAGTACAAAAACAAGTGACACGTTTTTGGGCTTAAAAAAAGAATGGGCCTAAAGAGAGAAGAAAAGGGGATTAGATTAAACCAAAGAAAACCAAAATTGCTATAATCATATGAGGCAGATTCTTCCTTAATAAACATAAAGAAAAAGACTAAAATATTCTTAATAAAATAAAAATTAGGATTTTTTAAAATGTGCACCCAACCCACACTCAACTCTGCAGCATTGCACATTTTTTTTCTGTGATCACTGTAAGGAGGCATAACCCTTGTTTTCTCCAGTGTCCCTGTCTTTCATTAATCGCACCTCAATGTTTTCCCCTTAAGTTCCCTGCTATGTATCTCCTCTATTGCCTTGACTACCAGTGTTAATAAATGAAGGGTTTTCGGATTTGCTTCTAGGTGGGTTTCGAATATGTGATTCTTCTTTTTCTTCTTCCTGTACACAGAGAAAGAGAGTGTCCCTGTCTTTATTTAATCGCACCTCAATGTTTTCCCCTTAACTAGTTGTAGTTGTGATAATGGTTCCAATATTAATTTTACACCGACAATAAAAATTGGGTAAAAGTTGCATATTTATTCATATTGGCTGCCAACTCTACCTATATGTCACAGAACCTTTTTACCAACTACCTTCTCTGTGGCTTTAATCATTTTCCGGCGGCTTCAATCCTTCTCCGGTGGCTTCGTCTTCTTCTCCGACGGCTTAGTCTTCTTCTTCGGCAGCTTCAATCCTTCTCTGGTAGTTTCCTCTCCTTCTCCGATGGCTTCAATCCTTCTCCGACGGCTTCAATCCTTCTCCGTGCTGCCTCCTCACAGTGATCACAGCAAAAAGGGTGCAATGTTGTTGGATTGGGCGAGTTAGATGTGGGTTGGGTGCACATTTTAAAAAATCATAATTTTCATTTCATTAAGGGTATTTTAGTCTTTTTTTTTATGTATATTGGGTGCAGTTTAAAATGATCTGGTGCAGGAAGAATCGCTCATCATATGAAGGCAATTTCTCCCTCCACCATATCAATTTCAGCATCACCCAATCAGCTCTAGAAAATGACAAAAATACCCCTCCTAAATGACGAAAATAACCTTACACAAAAATGAGAAAAATTATTTTTGAAATTTTTATCTAAAATATTTTGGATTTCAATTTTCAGAACATATTTTTGAATTCTGAAATTTTTTATCCATAATGTATTTTTAGTTTTGTGTTCAGAATTTTTTTTCCAGCATGTATTTTTTTATTTCTTAATTATAATTATTATTTTAGATTTTTTAATTTGGAATAAGGATAGTTTTGGAAATTTAAAAAATTGATATGATGGAGATTAAATTTGATATTAAAAAATTGATATGGTGGAGGTTAAAATTGATATGATGGAGGAAGAATTTGCCTCATATGAAAGTATCATAAGAATGAAACACGGTCCTGACATGCACCAAAGATAGAGAGTGTTGAGCAAAGAAAACAAGAAAAAACAATGGAGCCCACATGCACATGGTTGGCACATAAATGCATTAATGGCCTCATACATTGGTGGGCCCACTTGCATATTTGTCATGCAAAGCAACACAGGCGGCTTCTTCCTGCACTTGCACTTCCACACTTTCTTCTTTGTCATCCCATAAGTTTTTATATTAAAAAAATACATTTTTTTAATATTTTAGATTATTTGAAAGTACTTTTCTAAATTCAGAATTAACTTTTGAATTAATTTATAAATTTTTATAATTAGCTTTCAGATTATATAATTCAAAAATTTATTTATATATAAAATTAAATTTTGGATTATGAAATCCGAAAGTTTTTTTTATATGTGTGATTAGCTTTCAGATTATATAATTCAAAAGTCTTTTCTGAATGAGATTAACTATCGGATTATGTAGTCTGAAATATATCTACATAACATAATCTATAAATTTATTTCAAATCTAAAAAATAATTCTAGATTTTATAAATCTAAAGAGCACTTCCAGATCCAAAAACATTTTTCGGATTATATATGGATGTGACAAAAAAAGGATAAAACGATACTTTTACATTTAATAGAGGGTGACACAAGAAGGAGTCACAGAGCAATTTCAGCTCTTGTTGTGTTGTAGTTGTGAGTGGTGCAGCATTTTTAAAAGGAACCGATGGAGCAGGAGCAACGGATCCGTAAATGGTCTTGGACATCGTATATATCATTTTACCTCATTTTAAAATAATTTATGGATTAGTATTTCTGAAATATTCTCGACATTCTTTTCCAGAATTTATACATATATTCTGGAAAACGCTTTTGGAATTTTTACAAAGGATTTCTAGAATAAGGTTTCTGGAATCAAATGTGTATAATACATTTCTGAATGTGTTTTTAAAAAGAATATTTCTGGAATATATTCTGGAAAGAGCTATTTGGAATGCGACAAATTAGATGAAACATTTAGATCATTTTATATTTTTGATGGAGGTGTATGAAGAATTTTGACGGGTGCAGAAAAAAAATCCTAAATACTTACATAAATAGATATAAACTTTATCATTTGAATATTTTTGGAAGATTGGATTATATTTAAAATTTAATTATTATTAAATAAGTAAAATCGGTTGATTCACTGAAGTGTATAAGTAATATTGAGAGAGATGTAGAAAACGTAAGTGTCGATAGAGAACGTGAGAGCAGAGGCTACCAGACAATGAAAAAACATTTTTTTATTCATTACATTTTTAAAGAAAACGAAAATGGGCTGGCCCAAAAATTTTCATGTTTTCTCTCTCTTCTTTCCTCTCACTTTTGGCTTCTTCTTCCTGTACCTCCACAATTTTAAATATTCCAACATTAACCTTGACCTATAATTTCAAAAGGGGCTACCGGATATTGGATCCAGTAATATATTCCGGATTCATGAATCCAGAATTGATTACATTGTGTTTTTCGGATGAGGGGGTGTTCTGGAAGGTAAAAGGTCATAAATTGTTGTTTTCCGGAGTGCTAAATCTGAAAGCCTAAATTGCATTACGGATTGGTGGATCCGGAATTGTTTTTTTGTGTTATGGATTCCTGAATCTGGAATGGTCTTTTTGAATTATGGATTGTTGGATCCAGAATAATGTTTTTGACTTATGGATTAATGAATCCGAAATGCAATGATTTTGTTTCATTTTTTTTATTTGTAGAAGCATGGACATTATTGATGAATTTGAACAAGAATTATATGATGGGGTTGATCTGTGGGATGATGATGATATTGAGAAATCATTATATGATGGGGAATCCATAAGCCTAAATTGCATTACGGATTGGTGGATCTGGAATTGTTTTTTTGTGTTATGGATTCCTGAATCCGGAATGGTCTTTTTGAATTATGGATTATTGGATCCAGAATAATGTTTTTGACTTATGGATTCATGGATCCGAAATGCAATGATTTTGTTTCATTTTTTTTTATTTGTAGAAGCATGGACATTATTGATGAATTTGAACAAGAATTATATGATGGGGTTGATCTGTGGGATGATGATGATATTGAGAAGTCATTATCCATGTTTTTCATCTTCATTAACATGTCTTCTTCTAACAGAGGTTAAGGGGCATAGACGATCACCTTGTGAACCTCCTCCCCTAGTCTTCACCATTACTGTTCAATTACACCATTCAAGACCAAGTTACAAACTAATGAATAAGATGTTGAACCAATACAAACAAAAAACAGCAAATATAAAATTCTATTGAAACCAAAAGAGGAAAAAAAAAGCATTGTATCATTTCTACTAAACAAATATAAATAAACTATAGACCAAAAAAACATATTAAAAGAAGAAAAAAAGAAGCTCATTGCAAATCATATTTTGAAGATAGAAAAAATCTTTTGATGAAGTTTTATATGTTGAAGAAAGGATGACCATAAAAACACAAATCCGAATCCACAAATTCTGAAGCTTCCCGGATCCACAAATTCGGAACCTTCCTGGATCCACAAATTCGAAATCTTCCTAGAACCACAAATCCAGGATTTTACCGGAAGCAAAAATTCAAGATTTTACCGTATTTTGTGATCCAAAATTCTATCAGATTCTATAATCTGGAATGGAAGAAAACACTTACAAAAACAAAAATCCATAAAAGAAACGGATGTGCAGATCCAAAAGCAAAGAAATTTACTTACCTTTGTCAAGAACACTCTAAATGACCAACAAAAAGTGTGAGATTGAAGGAGAAGGATTTGGAGGTGTTGCACTCTTGCTGGAACATGAAAGCGTGCTGCTGCTGGAACATGAAAGACACGGTTGCGCAAGAGAGCATCCTTGCCTGCACCTCTTTAGGGTTTTTTTAGGTTAAGGATATTTTTGAAATTTTAAAAACTAATAAGGGCGATTTAGTCTTTTCATAAGAGTGTGGGGGTGCAGCAAAAAAGATGTGGGGTGCAGGAAGAAACTGCCCTCACTTTTTTAAAAATTAAATTGGGCTGGGCCTAACATTTTTTGTTTTGTCTTTTTTCTACAAATAAAAATTTTAAAAAATGATATTTTAAAATTTTATAATAAATAATAAAAAGAAATAAAAATTTTAAAGAATTACCTTTTTATTTATTTTTATTTTTTAAAATTATTTTATTTTGTTTTCTTTAAAAGTAAAAGTTATTTTATCCGAATAAAATTGGTGTTAATAATATTTAATAAAAAGGATAAAAAAGTAACTTGATTAAGGAGTAAAAACTATTAACTTTTATTAAAAATCATATGAAAATACTATATCGTGTCAATTCAAAGATAAATAGTTAAAAATTTAAAAATATGTTCACCTTCATTTATGTTATTTATGCATCAAATGTGTGATTTTTACATTCAAAGGAAAGTATGGTATAGAATAGAATTAAGCATGTGTTTGTTTCTGAGGTCAACTATAAACAAGGATGAATTATGTTTATGAAGGTTTTTTTTTTTTCAACTAATTGAAGCAAAAATGTGAGTGTGTAAAAGCGAGTAAAGCATGAAAAGGATTCCTCGTGTATGAAAGGAAAAATGTGAAGAAAGTCACGTAGACTACACCTAATTTACGTTTTTACCTTTTAATTTGTAACCAATCTCCATAAGTGCACAATGTAAATTCCTCTCATAAAAGTTGCATGGTCATGCATGCAGAACAACAATGGAGATTCCTAAGTAACTTTGACTGGGTCGTGTGTGGTTGAGGGTGTTAAATGTGGTTGAACACTATATGTTTGTATCACACGTTTTCCAAAGGAGCTTGTTCCAAAGCTTGTGAGTTTAAGACTTCTAATAGTAGTGCATTTATCTTGTTGGAGAACCATAACATTGAAGATATTCACAGACTAGATGACCTAGCAACGAACTAGAGAAACTAATTTAGCAAAAGACCGTCAACACAAAAACTAAACGGTCTATTGAAAGACTGTTTATACAAAGATTAGACGGTTTAGCGAAAGACCGTATAATGGAAGACTATCTATACAAATACTAATGTAGCAGAAGACCGTCTATACACAAAAATAGTGCGCAAAACAACATTTATCATTTATCATGAAACAAAAAATTAATCCACTCCAGATAGTGCTTGAATCTCGATCTTGGAAAGGAACTTGTAAACACATATGTAGGATTCTCCTCCAAGACTATCTTCTCGATTCTGACCTCCCCAGACTCAACAACGTCTCTCACAAAGTGAAGTCTTACATCTATAGGATTGACTCTCTTGTTATATGTTTGATGAACAACTAGATGTATGGTACTTTGACTATCACAGTGAGTAGTCACATAATCTTACACGGTAACTAACTCTCCTATTATCCCCTTCAATCACAATGTCTCCTTCACCTTCTCGATAAACATGACATACTTTGCATGGGTAGTAGATAAAGTCGCCACTGATTGAAAATGGACTTTCCAACAAACTACAATTCCAAGCAATATGAAACCATACCCAGCAAGCGACTTTCTGGTATTAATATGTCATGCAAACCATTTGATAGCAACTTCACCATAGATAAATCGTCAATACACCAAACCAGACAATATTGTTCCATTAAAATATCTCAACACCCTCTTCAAAGCCTCTTAGTGAGGACATCTAGGACTTGTCATGAACCTGCTAACCACATTCACAATGTCCATCCCTGGTATTTGTCTCGCAGAATCGAGATCTTTAATCTCAAACTCTGAGCTTAATATTTTTTTTTGAGCTCCTTTGTTTTATTTTTATACTGATTGACTATAAGAATATCGTCTACATATAAAAGCAAGAACAACAAAGTCATTTCTTCTTTTTCTGAGATGTTTACAATAACTATCATAATTGCTCCTTTGGACTCTCTTCTCCCTCACAAAACTATCAAATCTTGAGTATCGCTACTTTGGACTTTGTTTCAAACCATAAAAAAATTTCTTCAAGAGACACATTTCCTTGTACTTTAACAAACCCCTCTAATTGGTACATGTAGACCATCTCCTCCAAAGTTCCTTGCAGAAAAATTGTTTTCACGTCTAATTGTTTAAACACCATATTATATTGGTTAACAATAGATATCAAAAATCTTATCGAACAATGTTTTACCACAGGTGAGAAGATCTCACTATAGTTTATCCCATCCCACTTCTGTAAAACCTTTTGTCACCAATCTAGCCTTGAACCTCTATTTCTCCATACCTAGTATTTCCTCTTTCTTCTTGAACACCCACTTGTGTTCTACTGCCTTTTGATTCTTTGGTAGATCTTTACGTGTTCATGTGTTGTTTTTCTTTAGAAATACAATGTCCTCTTCCACAACTACTTGCCACTATTGACCTTATACGCCTTTTATAGCCTTTTTAAAGCTTTTAGGCTCTAGACCTTCTATATCTTTAGTTGTTGTCAAAACATAGCAAATAAGATCAACATATCAAAATCTTTGTGTAGGTTTTATTGTTCTCCTCTCCCTATCACACGTAAATTGGCTATCATAATCAAACTTTGCACGTCTTGACCTTCTTGAGTAAGAGGTAGATGGTTGGTTTATATCGTCTAACCTTCAGATGGTTTGATTCATTACCAAAAGACTCCACTTCAACATGACTGTTCTTCTTACCTTTCTTTGGATATGCACATTGTAGTCATTTGAATCTCATTGAATATAACGCCATACTAACAAAGCATCTAGCCTCATCAAGTTCCAACCTCCACAACTTATACCTTTCATACATTTTACGTATCCAATAAAAATAAACCTCTCAGTTTGTGTTTCAGATCTCCCACTCCATACCTCTAAAGGAGTCTTACAATTTAAATATATCATTAACTCATGTTTATCAAGTAAACTAAAGTGTTTCCAACTTTTTTCCAAAAAGATTTTAAAGTTCCTAACAAAATACACCTCATTCTCTCCAAAATGTTCTGTTTTAGTTCCTAACAAAATACACCTCATTCTCTCCAAAATGTTCCGTTTATTCTCAAAATTCACTATGATGTACATACTTGGTATTATGCATATGTTTTTGTTTTTATTTTTGTAATTATTGTGATAATTGTTCTTTTATTTTGATGATTTTTTTTAATTTTTATTTTAATTATATAACATATATATATATAACTTGTGTGTGTATATGTATTAATTAGTGAAAATTGATATAAAGTAAATATAGGATTTTTATAAAATAATTAATTTTTCTTAAAATTTTAAAATTATATAAAAAAAACAAGTTTGATAGCATTAGGTGTTATTAATATACAGTATGGTGTTCTAACATTTAACGTTAGGTTTGTGAAATTGAAGAATTTCTATTAACTAATAAATGAGGCTGGAAAGAACTTTTGAAGTTTCTTAAAATAATTTAACCAAAAATAACTTTTTGAAATAATTGGAGTTCCATAAGAAGGATTGTGATGCTTGAAACAAGAAGGGAGAAGATCAGAAGAGAGTGAAGCTGTGGAAGAGATGGCACTCGTTACAGCAGAGCCAATCATAAACGAGGGGCCTCTGTTCGCGGAGGTTGACATGGCTTCGGATTTCAACGCCCCCACTGTCCGAGCCACCGTTGTTCAAGCTTCCACCATCTTCTACGACACTCCAGCCACTCTAGGTCCTTCTACTCTTCTCTTTTCATCCGTTTACCCTTTTGCGTTTCTTCTCAAATTTCCCTTCTTTTTGTGTTTTTGTGTTGAAAGCGCCATCTGGGGTGCTCCAGATTGGTCCACGCAACGATCCTTTGGGTGGATAAGTTATCTAATTTGTTGGTTCAGGGGAAATTAACTTGGTTGGTGATTTTTGTGTGCAGATAAGGCAGAGAGGTTGTTGGGTGAAGCTGCAGGGCATGGGTCCCAGCTTGTAGTGTTTCCAGAAGCGTTTGTGGGAGGGTACCCGCGTGGTTCCGATTTTGGTGTTTCTATTGGAAATCGCACGGCCAAGGGAAGAGAAGAGTTTCGCAAGTATCATTCTGCAGCCATTGATGTGCCTGGTAAGGCTTAGATCAAACACACATTGCAGTTCAGCTGCTAAACTTACTTTATGTTGGAACAAATTACTATAAAACAGATAGACAATTATTTTGTCTTAAAGGTATAATAAACATATAAAGGGTTGCAGGAATCAATATGCTGTCTGCTGACATTATTTTCTTCAGTCTGTACGGATTCTTTTAAATTTAAGATGTATTTACCTATATGCAATTTAAGTTTTAAGATAAATATGTTAAATTATAATTTTTTAAATTATTTAGATCTTATTTGGATGTTAATTAGAATTATCATTTAATATTCTTTTGTTTGATATGCATATTAATATAACATTTAGAATTATCATTTACAGGTGTTACTTATACTCTCTTTCTTTCTTTTTGGGTTATTACATTTTCTTTTCTGTGATGAATTTCCAATTAACTAATTGACGAATTATTATCTTCAATATTACTAACTTAAGAGGACCATAACTTTTTAAACGGTTGTTCAAACCTAAATAGGATTTAATTTTTTACCTACTAGGTTAAAGACTAATCCTTCCCAATACTATGATTGTCGTTGCTCCAGCGATTTTTGCACACGGTGGAATCAAACACAGGTTTTCCTTTGCATGAATCATCCCACAATATGTGAGGACAGAGTGTCTCTAACTACTAGTCAACCCATCGGACTGTAACCAATTAACTATTGAAAGATTGAAAAAATTGTATTAGTCTTACTTTGTTTAACCTTGTTTTTTCTTCCCACTAAATCTAGTAATTTTTATTTTTTTTTTAAATTCATGTCGTTGTTTTATTTGAATATAAGCTGAATATGAAGTTGCACATTAGATAAAAATAGACAAGTTGAACAATTATAAGTAACAAAATCCACAAACTCAACCTTAAGTTTGGTTTGAGTATAATCTCAAACGAATCCACGTCGATTAAAGATAAAGTCATTTTATAATAAATAAAAAATAAATAGGTGTAAATTTCACTTTATAAATTGATTTCGTAGGGTTGAGTACACTTCTTAATAGCAATTGTGATGTGATCATGGATATGAAGGAAATATTTCAAGCTAGGAAGGTAAAGGAAAAAACTGTAAACCCTTTATGGTATAAGGTTAGCTAGGAAGAATAGGATAAAACTTCTTATGTTTGATTACATGTATAAGATGGGGAGTGTTTGGCCTCCTTCCCTTCTCACATGCCTCCTGTATAAGTAGTGCCCATTTTGTAGACATTCTTTTACCTTGGAAATAAAAGTCATTTTGTGTGCAGAAAGCCTGGAGTGCTTGTGTAAAGTAGAGAGTTTCTCTCTACAGGATTTTGTCTTGAGAATTAGGTTTCAAGTGGTGAAGCACCATACTTGCTTATCTGATAAAGTTTGAGTGGCATAAAGTTCTTTTTAATTCCTAGTCCTTTTTTGAGTTATAATTTTGATTAACTTCCAAGAGAAGTTAACCTTAGCAAAGATCACCTTCCACCATCAAGATTCAACCAAATCTGAACCATTCAAGAAATTTTCCAAGATTCAACCAAATAGCTTCCTACAATCAAAACTAAAGCGTGAAGAAAACCCATTATATTAAACCATGGATTCTGTAAGAACTTAGGATAGCCGGTCCACATCTTGGAGCAACCCTCCAAGGTTCTCATCAGGTTGACTCATGATTCATGAATGAAATCTCTTTCTTCCAATTGGAATTCTAATAATCTCAAACAATGGCATAGAATGGCAGATTGTTAGTTGAGAAACATATAAGTAAAGAAAACTCGTAAACTTAATGCCTCAATGGTTGGTTCATAATCCATTTGTGAAGATTTCTCTTTGTTTTCCCCATACTAATAAATGGTATTAAATCTGATAGTTGGTGTTGATGATCGGTACAGAAGAGTACAGTAGAGGATACTTAAAAGGGAAAATTGTTAATTGAAAAACATATAAGGTTTTGGATTAAGTATGGTGTCAATCACATTTGTATGGTTGGCTCATGGTCCTTTACTGAAGATCCCTCTTTGCTTCTCCCCCTTGGATTACCCTTAATTTCACATATTACAAAGCCATGTCCTTTCCAATTTTGTGAATTGATATATATAACTCCATTAAAATTCATACTACAAAATCTTAGTCATAAAAGTCTTAAAAAATTTATAAGTAGTAACATTCTTCAACATACCCAAGTCCCTGAAATTATTAGCAAATGTTGTATTTGTTGTAGGTCCTGAAATTATTACTCATTGATTTTAAATAATACTATTTCTAATAATCCAAATCCCTGGAAATATTACTCATGAATTTTACAGATCCAAGTTAGGGTTTCCATTAACAAATGTTGTATTGTTGTAGGTCCTGAAGTTGATAGATTAGCAACAATGGCAGGGAAGTATAAAGTACATTTAGTGATGGGTGTGATAGAGAGGGATGGCTACACACTTTATTGTTCTGTTCTATTCTTTGATTCTCAAGGTCATTACCTGGGAAAGCACAGGAAAATCATGCCAACGGCATTGGAGCGAATTATCTGGGGATTCGGGGATGGATCAACCATTCCAGTGTTCGAAACTCCCATTGGAAAGATAGGTGCTGCCATTTGTTGGGAAAACAGAATGCCACTATTAAGGACAGCAATGTATGCCAAAGGTTGGAGTTTTTATGTTAGCTTTTTTATCTTCTTGTTACACGCAGTGTTCTAGCATTAGAGAAGAGCATTTAAAGTTATTGTTTTCTGGTATTGGGGCTGGTTCTTTACACCAAATAGAGTGTGCTATTATGTTTTGAGTTTCACACTGACAATCAGTGTAAATTTTTTTACGCTATCATCTAATTAGAAATTATTTTTGCCAGAGTATATTTAAATTAGTTATTATACAACTCAACAAATTTACCATGATGATTTGTTATTAGATGATAGAGTGAAAAACTTTTACACTGTAAGCACATGTATTATTTGTTCTTATGCTTTTGCTGAGTCTATGGGGATTTGTCAATGTAAAGATGTTTCAGTGTCCACCAATTAAAAATAGAGAAAATAATCTATCCATTGACAGTGTAAAGAATCTGTACTCTGCCATCCAATAACAAATTGTTATGCATTACAAGTTTGCTGACTATTACACTAATTAGCTTAAAAACATACTGACTGTGATTTTTTATTGGCTAACATAGTAAAAGATTTTACACTATGATTGCATAGAAATTAAGCTTTAAAAAGTATGACTTTTAAAGCATCCATTACAACAGTGAATAATTTTAATCACGACAGTTCATGATTAGATGTCATTTGTATACTATCATGACATTCTAATTAAAATCCTCATGCTATAGGTGTAGAGATATATTGTGCTCCTACAGCTGATGCCAGAGATGTGTGGCAAGCATCAATGACCCACATTGCTCTTGAAGGTGGATGTTTTGTTTTGTCAGCAAACCAGTTTTGTAGGAGGAGGGATTACCCTCCCCCTCCGGAGTATGTTTTTGCTGGCACAGAAGAGGACCTGACACCGGATTCTGTTGTATGTGCTGGGGGTAGTGTCATTATATCACCATCAGGGGCTGTTCTGGCTGGACCAAATTATGATGGGGAGGCACTAATCTCAGCAGACCTTGGTATGTCATGTTTACTCTTTCTGCTTCCATTGTCTTACAATGCTCAGAAGAGTATTACTTTCTTTGATGGATGATGTATTTGTTGGGGACAAAGGGTTTCACAAGTATGTACAAAAGAAAACAGCAAAGTGGGTAAGATAATCAGAAAGGATGTTAGTTAGGTAATATATAAATAACAATATCTATAACACTATAACAATAACAAAAGGATACCCTATTTCGTTTACTTATTTTACCTCTTTTAACTACTATAAGTCTAACAGAATGTATCTTTCCCCTAGTATAAATAAAGGGTTTGAGGAATTAGGTGGGCAGCGAGATTGATTTGTAACATAAGGGACTCTCCCTTGGAAGAGTTATTACTTTGAAAAATAATCATTAATTCTTCAATCTTCGTTAGTATTTCACTTTTTTCCCTCAAACTCCTGATTCTGGAAGTCGTTGAGGTTGTTTTTGATTGCTTCAGATATTCTTAGTTTGATCACTTTCTTTGTCTTTGGTTATTAAAAGACGTCTATTAACATTGTGATTCTTGAAAATGTTGCACAGATCTTGGAGAAATAGCAAGAGCTAAGTTCGATTTTGATGTGGTTGGACACTATTCAAGGCCAGAAGTGCTTAGCTTGACTGTAAAGGACCATCCAACAAACGCAGTTACTTTTACATCAACATCAAAAAAAATTGAAGACAACACCAAGTAGTGTCTTTCTTTCATGTTCAGCAACTTCTGAACCTGACCCCTTTGTATGTTAACACTTGCGTTTCATATATGGAAGTTATTTGGGCTTTAGCTTGTACAATAAGCGCTTGCATTTTGGGTTGGCTTATGTGACCACATTAAATGATATTCGAACTCATTTTTAGTTAAATTCAAACACCAAAAATAAGGTCTGCAAAATTCAGTTTTTTGTAAAAAATAACTGAACTGAATTTTAATTAAACAATGTGTTCAAACAGAACCTTTTTATGAAAATAGTTTTGCTCGAACCAAATAGTTTTTATAAAAATATTTTGGTTCGAATTAGTTTAGTTCTAAAGTAGTGTTCTTTGGTCAATTCTATAGTAGTCCAGATCGAACACCACTTATGAAAGAAAATTCATTAAAGCTCTATTATCATTTGATGACGTACATGGATGGAAAATGAAGTTGGACTTTAAAGTATGTGCAATCTTAGGCACTATTCTGCATTCTGTTAAGCGTTGTTTACCATAGTGTGGCATCAAGTAGTTTTATGCTTTGATATTTAATGGGTTCTTTCTCTATTAATTTGTCAACACACGTATTTTTTTGAATTCCATAAACAAACAATAGAAAGTGGTAGAACAGAAGCATGTTACTAAACAGATTCCCTTGAGTACCTATGATTCTTTGATCCATATAAAGTTTACCATGTGGTGATAAATCAGCATGTATACTTTCAAGAAATAGTAGCTCAATTAATATGAACAGTAGAAGGTGCTAGGAACCCATTAATATTGGAAACGTTTGTTTTGGAAAAGTTAAAGCCGTTGTTGTCAAATAATATCCAATATGGCCCACCACACGATGGTTGATTCAAAGTTCCAAACAGAGGCAACATAGAGTACAGAATTCAAATATTTGAATTGTTGGAGTTGGAAGTATCCAATGATAATGTTATCCGTCACGCTGTCACTGCCAGTACTGTTTCATTTAAATCACAACTATGCATCTCTCTAACGTATAATTGTGTCCCCAGAATAGTTTTTAGTAGCAGACTCTTTGTTCTTATCTCATTTGTTTTGAGGTCAAGCCGAAAAGCCTCCATTATTTCCTTTTGGAACTATGAGGGAAATTGAATTCCATGTGTGACAATGACATTGTTTGCCAGCAATTTTCGTCCTGGTGGATTATTAACAACTTGTTCAAATTAGATTCTTTCTTTTTCTTTTATAGGTATGTCGGCTGAATATTCAAATAGGAAAATTTACTTGCACATCAAATGCCAGTAAAGCTAGTAAAATAACTAGCACAAAACTGCAGTATGCGACTCTATTCAATATGTACATTTTTCTTGCTCTGGCTTTAACAATTACCACACAAAACAATGATATAAGAGCCTTCAACATATTTAACTCATCAAAGACAGCATTTACAGTTCAGAACAGATATAGTAGAAGCTATCCATGACAATAAGTTACTCACTACCACTATCAAAATTCTCAACATCCAGACTTTTCTCCTGCAATTTCTTGCTTCAAATTGTCATCCTCCAGGGCAAGAGCTTTTTCACCAGCTTCTCCACCAGCACACTGCAAAGTTAATAGTCTGCCATTTATCTTATCAGAATTAGCACATGAGATAGAGTCTTGGAGCCCCTTAATTGACCTTTTGCTTTGAGTTTCATCATTATCATCTTGTATCCGAGCTTGTGAGAGAAATTCAATCGACCTATCAGGATCAAAATGATCAGAAACTTCCTGAATATTTATAGAAAAATCCCTCTTCCTACCACTTGAAGTTCCCTTGTTGAAGCAAATACTTCCCCACTGAATTTTCTCAGAGAAAGACTTCCTCCCTATACTTTCTTTGTCAATAGAAAATCTCTTGTCTTGACCATCATTTTCACACGCAAAATTCCACTTGTAGCCTTTGCTGACATCATCCATGTTCAATTCAATTGAATGAAGATCACTGTCATCTGAGTCATCATCTCTTCCTTGTCCTACATCATTTTCAACATCTGAATCATCCTCTTTCTCTGCATTCTGGAATCCCCTATAGACAATATTGTTGAAATAAGACTCAAGATCCTTGATATTTTTACATTCTGGAGAAGCATCCTCATTTTGTTCATCTTTAGTCCTCACATAGTCCTCAAGCTCATTTCTCAGCTTTTCCAGGAAAGCATTCTTCTCCTCAAACTGATACTTAGCCTCTGAAAGCTTCATCTGGACTCTCTCTTCGCGTAAGAGATCAGCTAACTGAAGCATTTCCCTTTCCTTCTCCACCTCCTCGCGAACTTTAGCCGATTCCCTTTTTAGTTCCTCCACCTGCGCTCTATCTTCCCCAATGCCTCTAGCTAGTTCGTCACAAATTTGCTCCAGAATCTCCTTTGCACGCTTCTCCCTTTCAAGTTCTTTAGATGCTTTCAAATGGGAAGCTTTTACGCTGGCCATTTCTTTGGCAATCTTCTTGTTCAACCGTTCAGTTTGCCTTCTCAACTTCTTCTCCACCGCAAGCTCTTCCGCCACATGTTTTATGGCATCATGGACCCTTTCTCGTTCTCTTCTTTTCCAAACAGCCTTTTCTTCTCCAAAATGCTTCATGACATACTCAATATCGTTCTGGTTTGAACGCTGTTCTTGGATCAGTTGATCAATTTGGTGGCACACTCGATCAAGCTCACTCCCCAGAGCCAAGACGAGGGGCATGCTTGATGCTTGCTCCTCTCTAAGGCACATTTGATTTAACACCTTTAGAAGCTTCTTTGATGTAGATAATCCACTTCTAGCTTCCTTCAGACGGTTCTTAACACCACCAGTGCACTTGCCTCGATTCTTTTCGCTTCTTAACTGATTTTCCACCTCCTGCGTTTCAACTTTTCAACATAGTTCAGTTTCATCCTTCACACCGAACAGAAGGAACAGAACAAAACACCATATGTGCAACAAAATTATAAATTATTTAATTAATCAGATCTATATCTAAAGTTTCTTGTCGTTACTGTTTCAATTGAAATACGAATCTTAAATCTCTAATCTGGATACAGGAAACCATGTAAAGGACATAAAATAAAGGTTCGAAGTGAATGATAACAGTCTAATCTTTAAACTAGTGATTTCCAATTCAGGAGCAATAATTTCATCGTTGTTACTTGAAAGTTCAAACAATTCACTATATTTTAAGACAGTCCTTGTAAACAATTTAAAAGATACCATGGGCACAACTTGTGTTGCTAAGAGGCTTGGGAGAATCACAACAAAAGCTAGTTGTTGCAGTCAGAAAGTCCTTATGAACCCCACACCTCACCACCACATCCTCACATACCAATTGATAAGGATGAACTACACAACAAAAAGTCTCACGTCTAGGAGACCCCAAAGCCTAATAAACCCCACACTTCCAATATAGGACTCTAGTCTCATGTCTTGTCTTGCAATTGGATCCTAACGTAATCCACCTATCTTCTTTGTGGTCCATTAAATAAACCCCCCAGATAAAATAATAATAAAATCACCGGAAGAACTTTGTGAAAACGATGACCAACCACTTATTCTTACCAAATTTTCAATTAGTCTGATAAATTCACTCTTTACCTCAATTAAATTAGCATTGCTATGAGCATCCAGAGCATCCAAATAGTAATCACCCGACAGAAGCTGATGAGAAAAACCCGACACTCTTCTTTTGCAGCTATCCCCTTCAAGACCCTTCATCCTCTGCAAAAACAAAGACGACCCAAAAATCACGCCACACCCAATGAACCAACACAAGAAAAAAACAGAACTTTAAAACGAATTTACCTCAGAGGCAGGACTATGCGATGGATCTGACATCTGTGACCGCAACAAGCCCGATCTGCACAACCCCGCACTTTTCTCTCTGCCTCTACCCTTCTCCTTGCAGCCTCTCATTTGATCAACCTCGAACTCCTTCTTGACCCTGGAAGGAGGCAAATCATTGATTTCCCAGAGTGTAGCAGCGAGTTTCCTGGCTGACACAGAAAGCTCCTTGTCCTTGGAGGGTAACATGGAGGCAGAAGAATGCAAAGGCTTGGTGTGGTGTGCAGGAAGAGAAGGAGAAGCTGTTTTGGTCTTCCACATGGGAACTGGGGTGCTGGAACCTCCTTTCTTCCCAACCAAAATGGCTCTCTTGAAACGGTATCTTCTGACAAGAGATGAGGAAGAGGAGGAGGAGCAACCTCGTTTCCTAGTCTTGCTGTGGTTCTGTGTGAGACCTTCTTTGAGGTTGAGGTTGTTGTTGGTGTTATGACACGGGGGCATGGTGATGAGAATTGTGTGAAGGAGTTTGAGGTACCCGAAAATCCCGGGTTTGCGAGATTCACATGAGGATTCGGACACGGGATAAGGGCATGGCATGCAGTGTGTAGTGTGTGTATATGTGTGTGTGCTAAGTGCACAAAGTTTCTTGAAGCAAGGTGCCAGTTGTGGTCAGCATCATCATCTTCTCTCTTTTTTCAATGCTAAAATAGACATGAGACTATTTGGCCTTGAATTTAGCAAAGTGGGTCATCAAAGATCTTCTTTCTAGCTTTCTCCTTATGCTTGTGCTTATGCTTATGCTCCTTCTTCTTCCACTCCTATTATTTTGAACGGCTAAAGGAGGTTGAGGACCAAGGAAAGTAGGAACATGTCAAAAAATGGAAAGATACGTTTGTGATGGAAAAGAAACTAAACAAACCGAAGAAGAAGCTTTAAGTTGAGTTTGGTGAGAGAAATTGAGTGTGTGAGAGGGAAAGAAAAAGGTGAGGGAAATCCTGTGAGAGGGAAGGGTGCACACAGTCTATTGGTCATTGGAAAACCCACTTAAAAAGAAGAGACAACGTGGCAGACACGTGACCTGCATGTGCTTTCTATCAGCAACGTGCATGTGTTGTGTTTGTGTTACATAAAACTTCTAGGTTCAAGGAAACCTCCATGCCTCCAACACTATCTACTAATATATTACTATTATTATCATTATTTAATAAATATTTCTGTATTATATTTAATTCATATTTCAATTCATTGCCCTGATTTATTGCCTTCATTCTCTGCACTGCTTTCATTCATTTTTTCTTCTTCTTCTTCTGTAATTCTATAATAATAATAATATATGGATTCTGCATTTAGCACTTAAACCCTGATCATACCTGGAATGTTCTTCAAATCTGTCCATCATTGCACACTTTTCACGGCATCATCTCCTCCTTTTCTTCAACTATCTTATTACTTTAATCCTAAAATTCCATTTTAAACTCTTTATCACATTAGTATAAATTTTTTAAATTATAACTTAAACATAATACCATTCCATATTTAAAAATCCAAATGGTAACAAGTTTATAAACATAAAAATTTTAGATACTTAATATTTTTAAGAATTAATGTGATGGTATTATATCTTTCAAGAAATCAATGTGATGGGGTTACTGTATTGTAGTGATTTTTTCCTTTTATCCTGTCAAATATTTTCTTTCTTATCTCTCTTATGATTGATTGAATATATTTTTGGTTGAAGAAAAGGAGCATGCTGTCAAGAATATATTTTTTCTCTTCCTTGTTGTCATCACTCGTTGAAGTTATAAACTTATTGTAATTGGACCAATCCCAATAATTTTCTTGATATGATTGAAAGATGATTAATGGTAAGATAAAGTTTAATTATTGTCACATCTCAGCAGCATGTGGAGACTAGTAGTATATTGATGCATTGAATGCTAAATCATTAGCAGTCACACGACTGATTTATTGTTTTCTTAATTTGAGGAATAGCAAAATTAATCAACAGATGGAGATAACCCTAACATTACAACCAGATCAAGACAGATTAGGGTGAAAAAAAGGTATGCCGAGATAGTTGAAAGGGTGGTTAGAAAAACAACTAAAATTAAACATCTATTCATCCTTAAACATGTAAAATGTTTTCCACTGCTAAAGCTAGAAAGCTACCAATTTTTTTTATATCTATATTAACCATACATGTTATCACTATAACGAGAATTCTAATAATAGTTTTTATGTATAAAATCTTTTTACAATTTTATTTTTGAAAAAAATAATTATTATTTTAATTTTAATAAATAAAAAAACTAATTTTATCTTCAAAAAATAACATTTATCAATTTAATACTTTTTCTTATCAATTTAATAATTATTCTAGTCAAAAATATATCTCGTGACTATAACATTTAGTTTAGTTTAATTGTCGTCTCTCCTTATTGGACTTATTTCTTATTTTTATATTGAGTAATGTTTTCTCTTTTTCTTTTTGAATTCGATTTCGTTTCTAGCTACGGTAATTGATTACAATATTGTATATCTAGTCAATTTTCATAATCACGGTTTTTAATCAAAATGTAAAAAAGATTTTTTCATTATTTTTATGAATCGACATTAGAATATTTTTATCCCATAATTTGCCTCGACTTATGACCTGAGGCCACTTAACCTAAACATAAATCAATAAACTTAAAAAGTAATTAATTATAAATTGATCTTGAAACTAATCTTCAAACATGACCTCACAATAATATTCTAAGCATATACACATGTCATCATTCTCATTTCTCTTTCTCTCTCTATCCATATCTTGATTAATTAATGTCTAAAAAAATTATTTTGTCCCTAAATCTAAATTCAATTTTTGATTGATTTTATTCTAATTCTTCCAATTTTTTTACATGCGTTATATTTTTTACATAAGTTTATTTTAAAAATAGATTAAAAGAGTGAATATATTGATAAAAGATAAAATATAAAAATGTATTTTCAGAGACTTAAATTATATTTTGATCATCTAGATTCTTAAAAACAAAAAAAAGTGCACCGAAGTAGGTAATGTAAGAGTTGTGAATACTGTTTTTTAATAGATGAAACAGATGATATGAAGATGAGAATTAAGTTAGAAGAAAAGAAAAAAAGAATGCAGTTGCAGAACGCAGAATGCAGAGAGTGCAGAAGGCAGAGTTAGGCGAAAAGAAATGAGAAGTACGGAGTAAGTAATAATTGAGGTAGGTGTCTAATCTCACACACACCAGTGCCACCTTCTGCATCTTAAAACTCACAATCAATCATGTCAACAAGTGACCGGGTAATGCTTTTTTTTTTTTCGGTGTGGGCTCCAAGAAACGGTTGAAGGTGCCTTTTGGCAAAACAAATCCATGGAGTGATGTAAATATCCACAATTTGCCTGTTATCATCATCCATTGTTTCGGAAAGGGAACATACAGTGTGCTTTCGTTTCGACATTTGGCCGTTATGTGTGGAAGAATGCGGGAAATTGCACGGAACACCCATTAACCCTTTTTTTTTGCAGGCCAAGAAATTGAAATGGAAATTTGAAATTGGTGTGTTGTAGAGTTGGTGAAGGCTGCATTAATGGTTGAAGAGAGAAGAAGGAAAATGGTGGCATCTTAATTTGAAGATTGCCGACAAGGGAGGGTGGCTAGATGAAAGGATTGATGAATGAAAATACTGGTCCAGTGGCTCCTTCAGTTGCAAAATCAATGAACTCTTTCTCGGTGTCTGTTCCTACAAGACACGACTCACCCGCAAACGGAGAAAAAATTAATGTACTTTTCCTCAATGCAACTGCCAAACGCTACCCAACTCCATTCAACTCCAAACTATCATTAGCTTCTAAAGAATTCGTACCAAACCTTTCTCATCCATTTTTTTTTATTTTTATTGTTTACAAATTAAATGCATATAAGTTTCGTTTTCAAAAAATGAAAATGAAAATTTTGAATCCATAACAATATATATTTAGCCATTTAAGAGTCAATAATGGATTATCTTTATAACAGATTATAATTGCAGCAAAGTATCATAAGGTACCTTGCATTGATGTTGGAGAATGAAAACGTATTATTCACACAAAAATATATTACTAGCTAAGAGAATGAAGAAACATAATTATATAAAGAAGTAACCCGAAAGAAATAACCAGATTGATGGGTCTGATGCGATTTTGGGTGACTCAAGATCTTAAGAGCAAGAATTATGACACATATCATGATATTTTGAATAATTAAATTTAATTACTCAATTAAGACAGAATCATAATGTAAGGTGAAGATTAGGAATGTGTTATATATATAATATAATATGTTACAGTAAAAAACATCTAACACCCTATAATAAAAAGATATTCCTATCCTTAACTACCTTGAATGTTCTACACAGAATGTCGTTTATACTCTTGTCTATAACAGTATCAATCAATTAATTAATTATATATATGTATATCAAACGAATCAATTTAACTATTAAATTTTTTAAGCTAATTTCACAATCATTATAATCAAAATTTAAATAACTTAAATATTTGCCGCCAATATTTGCTTATACTTTTTAAAAGTATAATATATGAGGAATTGAATTATTTTATGAAGTTTCAAATAGCAATACAATTTTGTAAACTTAATATGTTCAGTGAAAATTTTTAATTTAATGTTTATACTAGTAAAATTATATATGTGTTATAAAAGTAAATAATTTTATTAAAAGTTACTCTAACGGGTTTATAATCTCTATAGTTATTTATATAATTCAATGTTGATTTATTTGTTATCACATTATCTGAAATTAATATATATTTATATTTAATTTTTAGATACCGTAAAACTAATGGGTTTGGATTTTGTTTATTATCTTTATAAATTTTGAATTACTATTTTTAATCCTTATAAAACATATAAATTATGATTTTAATCACTAAAACTATTAATAGACAGTATTTATGTAAAATCATTTTATACATCTTTTCCATGTTACAAAATGCTCGACTAAAAAAAACATTTGCTATATCAAAACAAGATTACAAATTTTATCTATAAAAAAATCAGCAATATCTTATAAACTCTAATCCCTTAATAAAAAAAGTTACATAAAAATGATAAATAATCTTTCACAAGAAATATTCTTGGATCTCTTAAAGTCGCATATATCTTCTTTTTTAAGCACCATCCCCTTTTTGACTTAAGAAGTCCCTTCTATTCACACAAGTTCCTCTAATAATAGTGAGTGGTTCCTCTTAAATGACATACTCATAATAAGTACAACCTAATTACAAAAATTGATCATTTTCTTTGAGTAACTCAAAGATTGTATATGTGGGACAATGCTTTATGAAAGGAAGAATAATGTTGTAAAAAATTGTCATTAAGGTTGTGTGTTTCATAATTGTTAGGTGCAACTTTGACCACCACATTGTTTCTTCAGGAAAAAAAAAATGTTGGTGTTTCATAAAATAGAAACTGCTAAAAGTATATGAATTCATATTGTGTTGTGACAATGGCTTGTAATTAGTTCTATCACAACACATGCTATTTGTTTATCTATTACAAATTTTTTTCTTTAGAAACCTTTAAAAGAGAAAAATAATAAAACATAAGTTTTACAAATTAATTTATGTATAAACTAATATTAATTTACTTTTCTGTTTTGAAAATATAAAAACAAAAGTGTCTAATGAAACATTTGGATTTTGAAAATACTAGAATAATTGAGATGGTTTGTTTTTGTTGATGAATAATTATGAGAATGATAGATTACTGAAAGTAAACTGTAGGGTTTGAAAAAATTGGTGGGGTAAAAGCTGGGACATTGATGAGGAAGAAGGTAGTACAACAGCAATAATAATATACAACATTATGAAGACAATATTACACGGATTTCTAAGGTAAAAGGTAGCATATAGAGTTATACATCATAGATTGCAGTTGCAAGGCACAAAAGGAGAAACAAAAAAGAAAGTGAAAACAGACCATAGGTTTGGAATTCAAAAGTAGTCTTCAGTCCTTCCCTTGAAACCAATTTGCCCAAAAGTGAGACACAGGAACAACCCAAGGTGCCATGTAACCAGCCATAACCTGGGAATAACATTTCTCACCAAATCATTATTATGTCTTCTCTTCTTCAAAATGTTTTTACAGTTTTACAGTTTATTATGCAACAAATTGCTTTTGTTTCCATCTGTGGTCCCATGGTCTAGTGGTTAGGACATTGGACTCTGAATCCAGTAACCCGAGTTCAAATCTCGGTGGGACCTTTTGTTTTGATGATAATTTCTTTCTTACTTATGGTTTTTCAAATGTTATTTGGTCCATTTTATTTATTATGCTATAAATACATCACTTTGGGTTGGGTCACTGAACAAAATGGGCTTAAGCCCAAGTCCACTCTTTTCATACTTTTGTCTTCAAAATTAGGCAAAACTATTATAAATCTTAACTAGCCAAAATAAAAAATTATCTACGAGCAATTATTGAAAAAAATATTTTTAATTTTTTTTTCTGTTGTTTTGGAAAAAAAAAACAGTTGTTTCTCTAAAACAAACAGAGTAAATAGCATGTCGATATTTAGTTTTGTGAACGAACAACATGTATTTAAAAGAAGAATTACATTGAGTATATTTTTGTTGCAGTAGTTAATTAAGAGTATTGAAAGAAACTCTAATAGGGTTTTATTTTACTTTAAAAGGTTTGTAGAAGTATTTGAACAGTCATTTTTCATTAGTTTAAAAATTTATTTTTATTGTTAACACTATGTGTTTCATGTTTAACTAAAATTTTATCGAGTATTTATCATGAAAAGAAAAGTAATAATTAATAATTAAAGCGTAATTGTTTCAAATTAAGGCGTTACTGTTTAATTTTGACTTCATCGGTGTATTCTATAACAATTTGTCCTACAAAAAATGGAGAAGTGACTAACCAGAACTGGGAAGTAACAGCAGGAGGAGTGGGGAAGTGAGCAAGCTCAGCTCCAATGCTCTCAAAGAAGAGGCCAGTCAGACTTTTACCGCCGATAGCCGGTATGCTGGAAGGTGCTAACCAACCGATCAACCCAAACCCGATCACACTGTAATCTGCGCGCAGCCAATTCCTCTGGAAGCTTCAATCACCATTCACAAATGTCACCATTCATTCATTCATTCTATTTTTCCCTTTTCTGTTACTTTCAAAAATTACACAAATTATTAATCTCTTACTGAAAAATTACCATGTAACCCTCCCACCATTTCCCATTGCCACACCTTGCCTCAAGGGATTCCTAGCACTCACAGGCGATCTCACAAACCCTGCAACAATTCACAAACACAAAACATCTCCCACATCATGCTCTCCTCAATCAAAATCAATTTTTACTAACTTCCTTCATGCGTACCGGAGGTCAGACGAGATGCGGTGGAGCCCAGGGATGCGCCACCCAATCCTGCGACGGTCGCCAAGGAGGTTGTCATTTTCGCTCTGCTCTCTGAATCACCAGCGTCGGGAAGTAGTGGCTGTGCTAGTTTTTGGGTTCCTATTCTTCGTATTCTTTTCTACCAAATGGATTCCATTGAATTAGATTGGGTTTGGATTGCGTTTGCATCGATGCCAACGTTACTCAATCACATTTCGCCACGTGGAGTTTATCAGATAAAGTGGGGTCTGCATTAATCCCTTGTCCACAAGAAAGAAAATCATTGTCCACGTGGAACAACTAGTGGCATACATTCAATCAGATTCAATCCTCAAAATGATATTTATGTAAATTATAAGGAATAAAACAACAAAAAATAATTCTGTTTAAAAAATCAATAAAAATGGTGTATGTTGTATACAATATTGTGGGTAAATTTCCTATCTAGCACCATTTACATTTTTATTTCCCTAACTAGCATCTTTTTGTTTTATTTTCATATCTAGTACCTTTTTGTTTTTATTTCCGTATCTAGCACCCTTTTATTTTTTATTTCTCTATCTAGCACCATTTCAAAAATAAATAAATAAATAAATAAATAATAATTTATTTATTTTTTGATAATTTTAATTTTGAATGCATTAAAAAATAAATATTTGTATGTTTAAAATAGTTAGAAATATAATTAATGAATAAAGAAATTAATTTTTATAAAATAAAATAAAAATAAATAAAATGTTTAGTTTAAAATAAACCCTACAACATAAAAGTTGAATCTATAAACATAAATTACTATTTATTTTTATTATTATTGATGATGTAATCATGTTAATTTTAAGTAAAAAATACATGACATAATTAAAAAAAAAACAAAGTCAATTAGTATTAATTAATAATGGAAGTAATATTGAAGTGTCTATCCTAAATGCAAAATCCTAAAAAAAAAAACTAATGCAATTGTTACACTTAATGCTTAAAAATGAGAAGCAAAAAATGAAAGAAAAAAAAAAGTCTAGAAAATAAAAACAGCAACAATAAAAAAAATAACTAAAAACATAAAAGATATAAAATAAAGGCAAAACAAATTAAGACAAAGATAAAAGATATAAAAATAAATCCAAATAAGATAAATATAAGAGATATAAGGCGATACTAAATAAGTATATGTTGATCATAAAAAAGAAAATAAATGAAAGATGATAATTCATTTAATATTTTCTTCAATGGTACATTAAATAATTTGTTTGAAATGAAACATAATTAATGACGAGAAGTGCACAATCCAGTAATGGTGGGACATATTATTTATGTGTGTCTTGGTGTTTGACAATATGAACATTTTTTTTTCCGATCATGTTGTTCTTTTATGTCCATATCAGTCCTCATTTAACTTTGTTTTTTTATAATTTTGTCCTGTATTTTTTACTTGAAATTAACATAATTACATCATCAATAATAATAAAAATAAATACTAATTTATGTTTATATATTCAACTTTTATGTTGGTGTAGAGTTTAATTTTTTATTTTATTCATTCTTAAAAAAATAATTTTTAAACTAAACATTTTAAATTTATTACTTTTTTATTTTTATTTTATAAAAACACATTTCTTTATTCATTAATTATATTTCTAACTATTTTAAACATTAAAAATATTTATTTTTTAATGCATTCAAAATTAAAATTATCAAGAAAAAAATTAATTTATTATTTTTTAATTTATTTTTGAAATGGTGCTAGATAGAGAAATAAAAAATAAAAAGGTGCTAGATAGGAAAATAAAAACAAAAGAGTGTTAGATATGTAAATAAAAACAAAAGGGTGCTAGTTAGAGAAATAAAAGTGTAAATAGTGCTAGATAGGGAATTTATCCCAATATTGTAAAAGTCTATTGGGCTCTAATTTGGGCCAGTATTGGGCTTCTCTGTTTTGAACCTGGGTCAGAAAGCCCAATAGTGAACCGTTTTACTGATTGCACTCTTCAAACGAATATGATGAAGAGTCAAAAAGGTCAGAATCCGGCGAGGAAGCAAAAGAAGAGAAAAGCGAGGAAAGCGAAGAGTGTTGAAAGAAGATCACGTGCCTCCTCCCTCCTAAACTTCCTTTCTCTTCTCTCCTTCATCAAGCACGTGAACTTCTGAAACCTCTCCTTGTCCCTCACGTTATCCACTCTCTTCCTCACTCCACACTCCATGGCCCTCTGCAGAATCGCCACACCTTCCTTCCCACTCACCTGCCTCCCCTCCGTGTCCTCCATAACCAGATTCACCCCCGTCACGTGCACCTCTCCTCCCACCTTCCCGCCGCACGTCACCTTCACCACGCACTGCACCCTCTCCCTCGCCATCTCCGCCGCGTAAACCACCTCCACCTCCCGCGTCAGCCAGTGCCTCCGCGCCAACACCGCCCTCCGGCTCGAAACGTTCGCCGCACGCTTCCCTCTGGGCTCTAGCATGATCCAGCTCACGGTCAGACTCTCCTCCAACTGCTTCAACCACTTCTCCTCCTTCCTCGTGAACTTCACCGTCGTGGGAATCATCTGTAACAAAAATTAACCATCAAAACTATTTAGAAAAACAATCTCATCAGAATGTGCTCACTGACTTTTAATAATAAAATATTTTAACTAATAAAATACAACGACACACTAAAAAAACACTTCTTTATAATTCATTTTAATAAATAAAATAACATATAATAGTATTTTAAATAAAAAATAATAATTAACATATTAATATATTAGATTGTTAAATAGTTATTCTATTATTTGTAATATCACCTCCAATATTCTTAGTCCAATTTAGATTTAGTGGGAAGAATAGTTTAGAATTTGCAATCACTATTAATTCTACTTCTATAAAAGACACTAAAAGTTGAGACGCTTGAACTGACTAGTTTAAAGCTACTGTTTTGAACCAAAAGAGATAGTAACTATTGCTATAAGAGGGACAATGACAGTACAAAAAAAATTACAACTTTTAATACGTTCTAGTTAAGAAAAAAAAAAGTACTTCGTGCCCTTAATTAGCTTCATTCGTAAATAGTAAATGTTATGAATTTTTTTTTACCAATGATAAATTGAAGAGCCTAATTTAAAAATAAAAACAATAATTTCAATTTTGATCCTCGTATTATATATTTTTTATTAAGTAATATATTTGAATCCTAATTCCATCATATTCATTCATGTTACTATTAAAAGAAATTAATTATTGAAATAAAATAAATTAAAAATGGTTTAAATTTTTAAAATTTAGTTATTAAAATCATGGAAATATGAATAAGAGATCAAAATCGTAAATGAAAAATTAAAGGGAATGGAATTTATGCATTACCCAAAACCAATAATTCACTACTATTATTCTCTTTCCATACATAGTTATTTTAAAAAACATTGGAATGTTAATATTTAAACAAATTAATGTAACAACTCTATTTGTCCTATTATAGTGGTCATGTAAAAAAATAAACTAATTGTCATTTTAACTTTATAGTACATTATTAATTATTATTTTTACCCTTGAAATACACGCGCATTATCAGCATAAATCAAGACTTAATATTAATCATTTAAAATAACTATTTTCATTCATCTATTTATAAAATCTTCTTTATCAGTATATCTCCTAAGACAACAATAATAGAAAACTAAAAAACTTTCTTAATAGCTATTAATTAGTTAAAATGTCGTATTAAGGGATCGAGCTAGTATTAAAAATAGGTTTAACTACCTCGTTGGGCTCGAGCGCGTCCACCCACAGCGGCGAGGAAAGGAAGCAGTTTTTCTGCGTTTCGATGCGTTTCACGCGCGAGAACACGGGCCTTCCGAGGTAGTATATGTCCACGGCGGAGATAAGATCCTCCGGCGGTGGCGGTGGCGGGAGCCTGGAGTGGAGAGATAAATGATAGAGGGAAGGGAAGGCGTCGGAGTAGATGGAGCGGTGGCCGCCGGGGATGGTGGAGATGACGCGGCGGGCGATGGGGTCGTGCAAGGAGGGCCACGTGGCGGTGCAGATTTGGCGCCAGAGATCCTCTTGGGTGCAGAGGCGGTGCATGAGGGAGGATACGGACGCAGCGGATGCTAGCGTGGCGGCATCGAGGCGCGTGAGGATGTGCGCGTGGATGATGTCGGGGTGGAGCGTGGCGAGGATTGAAGTGTTTTGGGTAGTTTCCGATGGTGGCGAAGTAGTATCAGGCATGGTGGTTGCGTTCCAAATTCTAAGAGTTTGTTGGTGTGGGAAAGAAGGAACGTGCAATAGACTTAAGAGAGTGATGAAGAAAAGAATGGAAAGTGCGATAAATATGAGTTAGAAACACGAGTCTAGTCAAAGGTGGCTGTCGAAATCCAACTCGGCTTCGTCACTTCTCATTGTAGATCTCGTTAGTTTCGTTTGGAAACATCCTATGCTTTTCATGTGTCACTCTCTATTAATCACTCTTTTAAAAAATAACATCAATTCAATTTTAAGAAATAAAATATTAAAATAAACCTCTTAAAAATAATTTAAAAAAAAAAAAATTTGTTTTGATTATGTGTACATATATAATTTGAAGAAAAACACAAACACACTAAGAACATTACAGTTTCCAATGAAGATGACAGCATTACAGTGGATATGAAGTTACATTATATGTTGAGAAAATTTATTTATTTGTCTATAATAATCATAATCACTTTGAAATGGAATTTTTTTTGAAAAATACGTGATATCATCAAGTTTGTACACTTCTTTTAAATACACGTATCAAATATGGTGCGACACTTATAGAACATATTCGGTGAAATATTAAATTAAAATAATATTTATTAAATTTTTGACAATTTTAACTTAAATTTAATATAATTTAAAAAAAATACATTAAATTTTTAAAATTTCAAACTAATCCTTTTGAAAAAAACATATTTTTCTTAAAAACAGGAACATACTTAATACACATAAATTTTCATTATCAATTTATATAATTTATAATTATATAATATATCCATATCTTATATTTTGGAAATTATATATATATATATATATATATATATATATATATATATATATTCGTGTTTATTGTATCTATGGTAAATAGATTGGCATTGACGTGAAAGTTAAAGAATTAAAATAAGTGATGAGATGGTGTAATGGTAGGGTTAACGGTTCATACGTCACTGAACCTGGACTATGATGTTCCATTAAGGCGGCTATGGGCCAAGTAATCGACTACCTAATTCCAATTTTTATTTTTGCTTACCTACGCACCACTATTCAAATGAATTCATGTCAAAACAAAACAAATCTGATTAAATATAGAATGAATATATGTTGAGAACCTTACACAAACTTATAAAAAAATAATAAAAGGAAATAATTTTCAAATTATAATATTTATCTTTATATACTCGTATTTTTCTATTCTACTATTAAAGTAACACTTTTCTTAAATATATATTATATTTGCATGATTTTCGTCAAGATTAGACATCAACACTATATAACTTTTTGTAATAATGAAAGAATGAAGCATTAATTAATAGGTAAAGAATGGTTTAATATAATATATTTTATATCGTTATAACAAATTTCTAATATTTATATTAAGAGATTAATTTGTACTCATGGTCGGTGTTAAATACAGTTGACTTGAAGAAACATTTTTTAACATCCGTGTATTCTATCCATTAATATAAAAATTTAATTGCAATGTAATAAATTATATATAATTTATTTATAAATTTGTCTTAAACGATCTCAACATGTGGATCCTTTGGGAAAATACTCTCTCGGCGATTATTGCAACAAAAGCAACATGTTAATCACAAATATAGAAGAATGACCGAAATACAGAACGACATAAACGTATCCTCGAAGATCGTCTCGCAGTCGGTCTCTGTGTACAAAGACATCAGCGGCCGAGCAGGAAGCTTCTTCGGAAGGCTATCAAACAGAGCAAAAACCTCTCGCTCGCCCTCGCTTGGATTGGCCGGACATAGCAATCCTTTATTTTCGTCGGACTCCTCGTCTAGAAGAAGGGAAACCTCGACTGGCCAACCTCGTCAAAAAAATATCGTGTGCCCGCCGGCTCCACGTACACCTTAAAGAATTTTTCCTTGAAATTCTTATAGGAGGTTGTGAAGGCTTTAAACAATACGCTGCCTGGACGACTGACCAAGGAATGCCAGCCAACCAACTCGGAAGGGTGAGAAGCATAGAAATGCAGGAAATAAGACGACAGAGGGCGCACCCCGAACGTCCGGCATACCACGCGGAAAGCCTGCATGGACGCCCACGTATTCGGGTGCAGCTGACTCGGCGCCACGTTAAGTGCCCAAAGAACGCTCACCGTGAACACGTCGAAGGGAAGAGACACATGCAAATCGAAAAAAAAGACAACTATACATAAAAAAGAAAAGGGGCTCGGTTGACGACCGTTCCCTATACACACGATCCTCCAAGGAACAAGGATCGAATGCTAACAAGGAGTCCTCGGCGGAGGCCTTCAAAACTGGAACCTTGTCAAAGAATTCGGCCACTGAGGCGTCCGTCAGACGCAATCTCGCACACCTTGGGGTCAACCCAAGCAGGACCCTGGTGAAAGTGCGGTCGCACAAAAGAGCTAGACCGGTCTGACGCATTGCCAGCGTCATCACCCCTTACCCCCTTCACCGTTGGGGCGACGGCCTTAATCACCCCGACCGAGATAGGTTTGTCAGATGATGGTGTAGAAGAGGATGAAGAAGACGAAGACGAACAGGAGGGCGGTTCGGGAGAGGAGACCGAGCGGGAGAAGAGGTAGAAGTTGGACGCGAATAAGTAGACATGACTAACCTTTGGACGAACGAAGGAAGTAGCTAGGTCGCTCGGATTCGTTCTGGTGTCAGAGCTCAATCAGTATTAAAACGCGTAAGAGGCAACTACTCCCAGCCCTTATTTATAGCCCGAAGACGTCTTGGAAACCCAAACGTCACAAGATCTCAACCGTCGGATTTGCTTGATCTAACGGCCCACATCGCTTGGCGTCCAAAACCCCCCTCATAAATGCGCGTCACATCATTCACTCAGCCACCGTTTTTCAGTCACTTCACCCATCATTACACCACCGCCCGAGGCCCATTTTTAGACTCTTCGGCTGTCTCAGCTCTTGAGCCTGGGGGCTACTGTACTAGTACGACCGAACAATTCAGTGCGTCGGCCAACACTCGGCCCACGCCGACCGACCTATAACGCTCAAGTCAAATGTTGACCACATTAGCAAGGTTAATCCATGGTTAAGGGTAGCTTAACGAAACCCTAAATGCAAACCAACCCTCTTAACCTGGTCCAACAGTGAAGGCTAATTAAAGTAATATAAATAGCACGCACTTCAAGGAGAAAGGTACGTCATTATATACAGTACTCTGACTACCGAGTGCCGATACTCCACTGACTTGAGCGTTGGAGTGCCTTCTGCAGGTACCACCTCCACCTGAGGAGCAGGACGACTGAGAGAAGAGAAGCACAACATAAGGAGTATCAAGAGTGTTAGACCGACCGAACATTGGAGTAGGAGCAATCGTTCTCTAGGTCCCCAAACCCGTTCGAAAACAATTTAAAAAAAGTTGTATAGTAGTTTTTACGTAAACAAACTTTATTTTTTAAATTATTGGAGGAGTGGTGAGACTAAGAAAGGTCATGGACAATCTACTAAACATGATGACCAACAAGTGAAATCAGAAGTATCTAAAAGATTAAAATGACAAATAATAATTTACAATTTTTATTGAACAATCAAAACACTGATTAATGGGATTTGCTTGATAGATTAAGAAACAGTTATGAGAAAGCAATGGAAACAAAATAACAAGTTGACAGTGATGCAAAGAGAGGAGGTGAGGAAAGGAAACGCATACATAAGTTAAAACTAATTTTTACAAATATCCATTTATCACACAAACTCAATCGTCTCCATCCATTTTACATTTAGTCACCAAACAATAAAGGAATACATTGTGTGAGATTATGGGTGATCCGTTATCAGACAGAGTGGTTGGCCGATTTTGGAAGCTTATTAGTTTTATTGGCTTATGTCTGAGGTTGGAGGTTGTGAGGTTATGGGTCTTGTAATCAGGGAGAATGGTTTAATTTTGATTTAGGAAATTAATGGAGATCTTGTCTTTATCATTAGGAATTATGAGAATTATGGTGATTGACAGATATACGGGATAAAGTTGTTAATGCACAATAAAGACTAAGAAACGGAAGAAAGAAAAACCCAATATAAAAGGAAAAAAAGACCGATTAAGAACACAAACTACTCGACTAAAAACCACTCTTTATAGCTAAACTAAATGCTCGGGATCTTTCTCTTATCTATAACACATTGTTATATATAATTTCAAAATCATAAAAATAAAGAAATATAAAATTATATCAAATGTAATTTCTCACAAAAAAATAATGATTGATGTTGAGTTACTTACGTACAAAAGTGATAGAGATGACAAAATGGATCTTTTTGGTTCTTTTTAGTTCAACTCATTGTTAGTCCATAAAAAAAGGGCCAAATAAGCTCAGTTGTCTATACGGGTTGAAATTGATAATTCAAATGAACTCTAAATGTTAACTCTAAATGTTTCCCAGAACAGAAACCCCACTGCGGCTCTGAAATTTTTTGCTGCACCACCAAATGCGAAATATTTTGCTACACCACCAAATGCCCCTCACAAACAAACTCAAAAAGTTTCAATTTCTCCTGCTATATACCCTAAAATTCAATTTAAAAATTATTTTTGAAATTGTCCTTGACCCCACATCACCCATGTTCATTGACAAAATTGCCCTTTGCTTCCTCAGCAGAGCTGAGCCACCTGGGGTTGTATGCATGCATAACTGAGAAAGAAGTTGTTCACATAACATTTTTCCAAAATCTTATACCAGAACATAGGTATATTGTGTAAACAAATATTTTGACCCTATTTAAAAAATAGTTTAAAATTTTAAAATACTAAATAAAATACTGGCTTTCTAAGGATAAGTAACATAAATAAAATTAATTTTAGTTTTTAAATGAAATTATTGATGTATACATTTTAACACAAGTATATGCTTTAATAAAATAATAATATTTTTTAGTTTCTTAAATTATTATTATAATTCATAAAATAGGTTCAGTCTAAGTCTAGTTGGACTGGGGATTGGCATGCTTTAATTTAGGTTACTATTTTTTCGGCTTGAAAGACTCAACTCATTTTATACGTTGGTCCATTCGACGCACTTATTGTTGTAAAATAGAATCTCTTTTTGTAAAACATATTCTATAATATTGCAAAACAGAAAACCTAGAAACAGAGCATGTGCAGAAACAGAAATCTGAGTGAGCGAACAAACCTCCGAAACCCTCGTTCGTAGAGGACCAACGCTCGGAACCCTCGTTTCTCAGAGGTTGAACGTGGGATAGAGTCCCAATGTTCCGCAACCTAAGGGGACCTCCAGTAACGGTTCCTACCTTGAATGGGTCTTTCAGAACGTGCGTGCTCTCAACATATGCAATCTGCTCCACACTCTCTGGGAAGACGTAGTCTTTCTCTCCGCAAACTGCTCGGAACCGCCTTGACCGTGGAAGCAGAGTTGCTCATGTAATGGGATGCGGTTACTTTCTTCATCTATAAAAGCCGCAACCCTTTGCCTCAGAAGACACAACTCTCACTCATCTTCTTCACCCAACACCACCTGAAACTCCTCTTCCTATCACCTTTAATTTTTAGTTTTCTCTCTCATCTTTATTAG
>Ga0123342_1001835_pt1 | contig 35677 bp, 14 predicted proteins | sample Turbeawhitnodule_FD_89960 | JGI IMG/M metagenome (GOLD analysis project Ga0123342, IMG submission 89960) | Root nodule microbial communities of legume samples collected from Mexico - Turtle bean Mexico white nodule | ecosystem: Host-associated > Plants > Roots > Nodule | place: Mexico: Nepantla... | reverse complement strand
CTATAGCTCTTGGTAAATTTACCAAAGATGAAAAGGATTTATTTGATATTATGGATGACTGGTTGCGGAGGGACCGTTTCGTTTTTGTGGGTTGGTCCGGTCTATTACTCTTTTCGTGCGCCTATTTCGCCTTGGGGGGTTGGTTTACAGGGACGACCTTTGTAACTTCATGGTATACTGACGGCTTGGCAAGTTCTTATTTAGAAGGTTGAAACTTCTTAACCGCTGCAGTTTCCACTCCCGCTAATAGTTTAGCACACTCTTTGTTGTTACTGTGGGGTCTTGAAGCACAGGGAGATTTTACCCGTTGGTGTCAGTTAGGTGGTTTGTGGACTTTTTTGATAAGATAAAGGAGGGTGCACTTGATGTGATTATATATGTATTATCTCTATCGTTATCCTATATGTAACTGAATAGTGAACTACCTTGTTTTATGTTGATATGTTGTGATCTTGTTATTCTACGAATTATTATACAATATTAGATGTTGTAGGAAGCATTCAGAGTGACACTTAAATATTTTGTAAGCATATTTGTTTTAGTTATATATAGTTGGACAATGTAACACAAACATGTACTAAAAAATACAACTACAAAACTATATGTAAATTTGTATTTTTAATAGACTTGAAACTTTAGATCTTTTGTGTTACATTTATGATATCATATAATATTTATCTTAGATAAACTTGAGGGAATTAGGTATGTTTTATTTCCTCTCTTCTTGATATGTGTTTACGAGTTAAAAGACTAGTTAAAAATTCTTATATGATTTTATAATCTATTTTTTTCTCTGTTAAAAAATGGCACTTGGACTTTAAAGAGATAATACTAAACATATGATCAATTTATCGTATATAAGTAAGTGTAATTCTCATTTTATACGTCGATTTTGTGATTATGGGTTAGACTTAAACTCACATTCTAATGTGCTATTAGAGCCATTGAGAATCTATCTTAGTTGAGATTTTTGACCATTGTTTCACCCCCTATCGAACCCTTCTTATACCCTCCACTTATATCCACGCTCAAGATTTATATGTCTTAACACGAGGAGGTGTGTTTGGATACCCTCTATAACTATCACTACAAGAAAAAAATGATTTTACGTAGATTATTTAGTGGAGGTTAATATAACCCTAAGAATTAAGTTAATTAATGGAGGTTTTTTTAACCTTCGTTAAGTTCCAAAGGTTATTCTAGAACCTCAATAAAATAACAGAGTTTTTTAACCTTCGTTAAATTTCAAAGGTTTATTTTAAAACCTCAACAAAATAATGGAGATTCTTTTAATCTTCGTTAAATCCAAAAGTTTATTTTAAAACCTCAGCAAAATAACAAAAGTTTTTTTAACCTTCGTTAAATTCAAAGGTTTATTTTAAAACATCAGCAAAATAACAGAGGTTTTTTTTAACATTTGTTAAATTCTAAATGTTTATTCTAAAACTTCAGCAAAATAATGGAGGTTTTTTTAACTTTCAGTAAGTTTCAAAGGTTTATTCTAAATTCTTAACAAAATAACAGAGCTTTTTTAACCTTCGTTAAATTCCAAAGATTTATTGTAGAACCTCAATAAAACACTTCAGATTTTTCAAAATTCAATAAATAAATAAAATTAAATATATTTATAAATAAATAATTAAAAACTATATAATTTTAATATATTTTATAATTAAATTCTCTAAAATTTTGAAACTGTAACTTTACATTATAAATAAGTTTTTCTAAAGTTTCAAAAATTTATTTTAAAAACTCAGCAAAATAACATTGGATAATAATTATTTAGGAGTTTCTTCCTGCTCTCCTATGTTTTTCTTCTCGCGCCCCCACAATGTTTTCAAAGACTAAATTGCCCTTATTATTTTTTAAGATTCCAAAAATGCTCATAACAGAATGTATACCTAAAAACTCTAAAAAAACTCTCACCATCATGTTCTTCTTGCGCAGCCGCAACTCTGAATGCTAGAACTCCATTTTCTCTGCGGTGCTTTTCATCTCACACATCTCTTGGTGATTTAGAATGGTCTTGGCAACTTGGTGCTTAAAGGTAAGTAAAAAATTTTGTTTTCGGATCTGAACATCCATTTTTTCTTCGGATTTTTGTTTCCATAAATGTTTTTTCACATTTTGGTTTAGGGATTCCGGTAGATTCTGGATTATGGAATTCGATAAATTTTCAGATTATGGAATCCGGTAAAATCCCAGATTGATGCTTCCAGTAAAATCCCGGATTGGTGGTTCCGATAATGTTTCAGATTACTGTTTCCGAAATATTAATTGTTGTTTCCATAACTGTGTGTTTGTATTGACTCAAATTAGTAAACCATAACTTATTTTATAATTTGTATTGGGTCGAACTAGAGGATTTGTGGAGGTTGGGTTAGTATGCACCCATTCATTACTTGTAACCAAACTTGCAAGCATTTCAATCAAGATAATACATTTTTTTTAAAAATAAGTGGTTTAGTTTCTTTAGTTTTGATTGTTTAAATGAAGTTCTTATTTTTTTTTTAAATAAGTGATGTACCTTATAAAATAGGAAAATTTAGTTTCGTACTTTATTTGTTGTTAAATTTATAACTATAATGTTAAATGATTAACATTCTGGATTAGCGAATTCGTAGTAGGTGTTCGAATTTTTGAATCCGTATTGTGCATTGTTTTGTAATTTGATTTAACTTGAATGATATAATTGAATAGAAATGGTGAAGAATAGGGGAGAAGGTTCACAAGGTGATCGTATATGTCCCACAACCTCTGTTAGAAGAAGAAGAAGACATGTTAATGAAGATGAAGAAAATGTTAAACATGAAGATGCAGAACATGTTGAACCTGAAGAAGCTGAACCCCAAATGGAGGTGGAGGACGCATGTACCAGGAGACATTGGACCGTGGCTGCACGAACATATTTGCTACACCCAGTAGGTTGAACCATATTTGCATATAAGAGTGCTACATCAGTTAATGTATCCTACTTGGGATTATTTGTAGATTTGAGGCACACCGGAGGATACTTGTGGGCAGCAGCTGCTTTGACCCACATGTATGTGCAAATTTATTTTGATGCCCTTTTTGTGCACCTTTTGTTTTGACTTTCTCACTTGGTGGACACAAAGATGTTTTATCTGGATAGGCAATCTCACATAATTTGGCTTTGATGTTAATCTTACCAGCCATGTCAACCTCATTGAACTGATTCATGATGATAACCCACTCTTGTTGGATGGACAACTCTACTGAAGTATCTCCACTTGAAATATCTAAAGAGCTTAATCGTGTCCAAATGAAATGCATTGACTGCAATGTTATGCTACCCACACCAAAGGAAGCCAATTCACAAGCACAAGAAAGGTGATGAGTAGATCTAATGGTGCACCCACAAAGAGATTTATCTAAACCAAATCGATCACTCTCTTCTGCAATATACTGCAAATCATATTTCAATACAAAGCCAACCAATTTCTTATATCTTGTTACATTAAAGACATGACTCACCACATTCAAACTCTTTTCAAATGAAGATTTAATTGCATTGTGTTGCAACATAATCATCTTATTCATGGAATCCCAAAAAAAGCATAAGTCCCCCATTGACGTCTCAAGGATTCTCTTTAAACTCCAATGTGTAGCCTCAACCCTGTTACTTTTCGTGTTGCCTAAGTGCACGACCTTATCCATCCAAACCTTAACAAAATTTTCTTTATATAGATTTAACCAAGCATTGATCACATATTTAGTAAATATAGGTCATGGTGAACAAACAACATTAAATGCCTCCACACGATGTTCATAGGACTCTACATTTTCACAATCAACAATAGCTCCCCAAGATTCCATCACTTGATCACATGTCTTTTTTGGATGAACAATCATTTTACATTTTGGTTTAACATTTTTATCAATGTGAAAATGACATAACAAATGAGCATCTTTGGGAAACACAACATTTATTGCATTCATTAGAGCAATATCTCTATCACTAACCACAACCTTTGGGTATGAATCAACTCTAAAAACCAAACCCTCAGCTTCTCAAGGACTCATACAAAGTTATGATGACGTTCTGATGCGAGTAACGTAAATGCAACACTGAAGGTCAATCCCGTTGAGGTAACACCTACAATTTCAAACAAGGGTATCCTGTACCTATTAGTTTTGTACGTACTGTCCATCATCAATACAATGTTAAAGGCATTTAATAGCTTCACTGAATCAGGGTGTATCCAAAATAAATCTTGCACAACATTCCTCCCTTCCTCAAACCTAGACTAATGGACCTACATATCTCGCTCAAGTAACATCATCAATTGTTGCATTTCAGTTCTATCATCTCATTCTGATTTTTTGTACAAATATCGTGCATTGTAAGCTTGCTTTATTGTGGTTACATTTTTCTCATTATGCTCTTTTATTGTTAGCAAAATAATTTTGGGCTTCATTGCACTGTCTATCATGTGCATAAGCATTGACTTCTCGCTACATGTGAACCTACCAGCATATGGATGACCAACCAATGTATTTGCCAACTCATGATTACGAGAGCCACAAATTAATATCAATATCCATCCTTCAACACTCTTTACTGGATACCTTTGTAATATAAAAGGACAGTCACATTAACTAGTTCCACTATTAGTAACCTGTAAATCCTTCTTATATCGTTTGTATTTACCTCCTCTCTCACAACCTAATAATACAAATGTTTTCCTTCCTCGTTGGTCAATTGAAGTATCCGATCCCAATATCATAATAACAAAACACAACTTTTCTAACCCACATCAAGAGTTCATCCCGAGTACGAAATACCTACAAAAATTATCATAACAAATTATTTCATTTACCAATTAACAAACAACCTAAACATACTTTACAAACTTAACTTTACCTCATCTGTAGTAAACACATTTGCACATTCATATCCCTTCGATATATTATCTATTGCTTTGTTAGATAATGACTTCTCAATATCATCATCATGTACATCGTCCCATACATCAACCCCATCATGTAGTTCTTATTCAAATTCTTCACTATTGTCCATACTTCTACAAATTACAAAAAGGAAACTAAATCAGTGCATTTTGGATCCATGAATCCATAAGTCAAACAATTCATTCTAATCCAGCAATTCACAATTCAAAAAAACCATTCTGAATCCATAAATTCGTAATTCAGAATATGCATTTCGGATCCAGAAATCCGTAATTCAAATTATGCATTCCGGATTCAAAAAGCTGTAATACAAAAAAATAAAAATTCCAGATCCACCAATTCGTAACAAAAATTAGGCTTTCCAATTCAGTAATCTGAAAATCAACAATTTATGAAAATTTTGCTTCCGGAACACCCCTCAAAAAACAAAAATTAATCAATTGCGGATTCATGAATCCGTAGCACATTACTGGATCCTGATTTTCGGTAAGCACGAAAACTCCATAACCACCAATGCTCCTAAAAAAAACTTAAGTCTTACCTCTAGAACCCAAGCAACACTTCGACAACGTAGCATACTACTCCACTTTGCTCCACACAACTACAAAGACCCTCCATCAGCGCCTATGATGAATGAAGAAGATGAACAGTGGCAAAAAACCTCCACCACGGTGCCCCTTTTCAACTTGTGGGATGCAGGAAGAAAAACATAGGGGTGTGGGAAGAAGAAGCCTAAGTATTTTAACAACTAATCTTGGACAATAAGTATTTCATCAGTATTTGCATATTTCTTATGATTGATGATAGTTGGTTTATATAATTCTTAGTTTTTTTGTTACAAACTCAGACTTCAAAAAACTTGACTTATTTTTTTTTAACTTTTGATGTACGTATATTTTATGTGTAATTTTAGTTATAATTGTTAATATTTAATTCTCATAATTTTGAAATATTTTGAATGAAGGCCTTTAAAATGCATCTAATAATTAATTCACTGTGAAAGTGAGAAGTAATAAAGTTAATTTCTCATCGCAATATGTTGTTGTAATCTTTAGCCAATAACATGTTGAATAAGGTGCTTTGATGTCTCAAAATCGAAGTGGAATGCATGAAGACCTTTGTTGCTGGTTGTGTGTGTGTCTAGAGTATTTGAATTTGTTAATTCACTCTATGTGATGATCCAAGATTGTTTGATTTCAATCCTTTTGAAAAAGATATGTTTTCTAAAGGAAATGAAAAATCAACTTGTTGAAATTTTGATTCAACCGGTTGTTTTACACTTAGTGTTTTTGAAAAGGATTTGAAAAAGCTTGACTTTGTTTGACTTTGCTGTCAAACAAATTAAATCGATTGATTCGTGTTTTCAACCGATTGATTTTATAAAATCCTTAACAGAATTATGTTAAGTGGCTTTAATCTGTTTTAAATGGTTAAAACTGATTCTGGTTATGGAATTAAATGCTTTGACCAACTGTTTGGAGTTTAAATAAGTTATTTTACGCTCCTAGTTGTTAATCAACGAAGAGAAATCATTCAAATCAGTTTTTCAAGACTTCAAAAAGCTTTTTGGATCATTCTTAAGTGTGGAATAAGATTGTTTTGTATTCACTGTGCTTTAATCTTTGATTGTATCCAGGTGTATTCCATTCCTTTCTTTCTTGATCACTATAATTTTGTATTATTTGGTGTTGTGCAGTTTCAGAGGTTGTTTTGAAAACTTAGTGGTATTTGCCAAAGGTGGTGTGTGTTCTTGAAGGGTTCAAGATCACCACTTTGGTGTGTTGTTTGTAATCAATGTTTGATTACTCAGTGATTGCAGAGGACTGAATGTAGCTTTTGGTAAATAGTGAACCAGTATAAACATTATGTGTTAATCTCTCTATCCTTACACTCTTTAAATCTGCTTTTGCTTTGATTTTCAACATTGCTAATATAAACAACCAATTGTTTTGCAAAAACAACTGGTTGATATTCTGCAATCAAGTTAAAAAAAGTTTTCTAATTGGCTGAATTGATTGATTCTTCATTGTCTTTCAATCTACCTTCAATATTTGCAAAAATATTTCATAAACAATTCACCTCCCCTCTTGTTTAAGGCATACATTTATAACATAACACACATGACTTTGAAGCCCACATATGATAGATAATGCAATTATTTAAGATATATAAAGTAGTGATAAACACCAATTGTTGTCGAGCTAGGTAATAATGACTTATGATCCAAGTTGGGGAAGTAAGGTGATGGAAGAAGCAATATTGCAGTAAAAAGAAGATAGTGCTTTATTTAGTGTTTCTTCTCCTTAAATATAATTGAGATAAGTGTGACTGAATTGTGAATCCTTGCTAGGACTGTCGTCAGCGGTCATTAAGCCTGTGTCGGATAGTAGTGTGTCTATGGTGGAAGAGAGAGTCAAAAGAATCGTTAGAGATGGTGGAAAAAAGGATTGAAGGTTATTTCAAACGACAAGTCATTTTATGAAAATTTTGAAACTCATGGTATTTTACGGAGAGTATGCTATCTATGTGGCACAAAGAAAAATTCATTTATGATTCACATATAATGGGAAACAGATTCATTGCAGTAGTAGGCCAACATATCAAGTCAAGTTGTATGTGTTTTGTGGTTAATGTCTATGCAGCGTGCAACTACAGGGATAAAGTTGTTTTATGGGAAGCTTTAACGTCCTTCAAAAGGTCTTATCAAAACATGGTAGGATGTTTTTGTGGCGACTTTAATGCCATAAGAAAAGAAGATGCAAGGAAAGGTGTGAGAGGAAGCCCCAGCCAGAGGAAGGAAAGGTGTGAGAGGAAGCCCCAGCCAGAGGAAGGAAATAAGTGGCTTTAATTGCTTTATCGACACAAACTGTTTGATAGACATTCCATGTGTGGGCAAAAAATATACTTGGTTCAAATCAAACGGTACCGCTAAAAGTAGGTTGGATAGATTCCTTATTTCTGAAGAGTGGCTCCAAAGATGGTCTTCTTACAAGCAATATGTGCAGCCAAGAATTGTATCAGACCATTGTGCTATTGTAGCGAAGTCTTGGATCAAAGATTGGGGCCCTAAACCCTTTCGTTGTATAGATGCATGGTTCATGGAGCCAGGGTTCTAGGAGTATGTGAAGGAGAAATGGGGTACATACAGTGTCCAAGGAAATAATATATCTAAATTCAAGGATAAACTTAAACTTCTGAAGAGCAATCTTAAAGATTGGAATAAGAATGTGTTTGGATGTTTACAGTCAAATCAGAAACGTATTCTAAAGGAAATTAAGGACCTTGATGTGAAGGATGATAATGAAGTTCGTTAGGAGAACGGTCGGCTGAGAAGAATGGAACTACTTAGTCAATTGAGGATGGTTGATAATAAGTAGGATTCCCTTTCCAAGCAAAAAGCAAGAGCAAACTGGTTCAAATTCGGGGACATGAATTCCAGATTCTATCACTCGACCATCCGATGGAGAAGACTTAAAAATGAAGTCAAAGGTGTGGAAGTGGGGGGCCAATGGTGTGAGGAACCGGAAGGAGTACGTAGGGAAGCTAAGGCTTTGTTCGAAAAAAGGTTCACGACTACACAAGAATTTGGAGTTAATCTAGGCTTTGTGGAATTTAAATCTCTTCCAGCAAAAGTCAGTATAAGAATGGTTGATAACTTCACAGAGGAAGAGGTGAAAGAAGCTGTATGGCAGTGTGAAGGATCAAAGAGTTCAGGACCAGACAGGTTTAACTTCACTTTTATAAAGAACTGTTGGGATTATCTTAAATATGATATTATGGAAGCGTTATACCTTTTTCAGGAAACAGGGGATATTCCAAAGGGGTGTAATGCCTCCTTCATAGCGTTGGTACCTAAAGTGAATGATCCCTTATCCCTCAAGCAGTTTAGGCCCATTTCCCTGGTAGGAATCTTCTATAAGATTGTTACTAAGGTGTTAGCGGGTCGCATGAAGGAAGTGTTGGCTTTGGTTATTGATGAGCACCAATATGTTTTTTTGAGAAATAAAGGTTTATTAGACAGTGTTCTCATAGCAAATGAGGTGGTGGAGGAGGTGAGGAGGAATCGGAGGAGTGCACTTTGCTTTAAGGTGGACTACGAGAAAGCATATGATTCAGTAAAGTGGAATTTTTTACTTGATATGCTACACAAGTTAGGGTTTCATAGCAAATGGATAAAGTGGGTTACAGGATGCTTGAAATCGTCTTCTATTTCAGTGTTAGTTAATGGAAGTCCGACTGAGGAATTTAAACCCTTAAGAGGGTTGAGACAGGGAGATCCCTTGTTCCCGTTCTTATTCCTTGTGGTAGCTGAAGGCTTGGCTGGGTTAGTGAGGCAAGCGTCTAAGCAAAATATGCTCACAGGTGTGAAGGTGGGGAGGGACATAGAGTGCAGTATGTTACAATTCGCATACGACACCCTATTCATGTGTGAAGACTCCTTTTCTAATATCTTCTCTATCAAGACGATTTTAAGATGCTTTGAACTTGTCTCTGGGCTGAAAATTAATTTCCACAAATTGAAGCTGGTAGGTATAAATGTGGATAGGTATACATTAGAAACCTATGTGAAGACTTTAAATTGCAATACCATGCAGATCCCGCTCAAGTATTTGGGTCTTGAAATAGGTGGTAATCCAGGAAAGGCATTATTTTGGGAGCCTGTCATCAATAAAATTAATGCTAGACTGAGTTCTTGGAAAGGGAAATTCTTGTCTATGGCAGGAAGAATCTGCTTGATTAAATCAGTCTTTACATTCATTCCCTTGTTTTATCTGTCTTTCTTTAAAGCTCCGGCTTCGGTTTGTAACAAGATCAAGAGTATACAAAGGAGTTTTCTGTGGGCCTGGGGTAGAGACAATAGGTCTATACCATGGGTAAGCTGGGAGAACATTTGTAAGCCCTGTGAAGAAGGTGGGTTAGGAATCAAAGATATGAGGAAATTCAACTTTGCTCTCATGGCCAAATGGAAGTGGAGGTTGATGAATGAAGAGGAGGGGAAATGGAAAGATATTTTGAAATCTAAATATATAGCGATATCTAGTAATACCCATGGCCAGATGAAAAAGCAATCAAGGTGGTGGAGTGATTTACTTAAAATTTGTAGAGAGGGTGAGGGCGAAGGTTGGTTCCAAAAAGCCTTAGTATGGAAAGTTCGATCTAGTGACTCAATTAGATTGTGGAAAGATCCCTGGGTTAATAACAATAATCTCAAGGATTTATATCCTAGATTATACACTTTGTCCTTACATCAAGGCATGACAGTGGGGGAGACCGGTTTCTGGGGAGAAGGTGGATGGCAATGGAACTTAAAATGGAGGAGGGAGAGGTTTCAATGGGAATTGGGCCTGGAGGAAGAATTATTGACAGTTCTGGATAAGGAAGTCTTATATAAAGATGTAAAGGATTTAATCACATGGAGAGGGGATTCCAAGGGGATTTTCATTGTGAAATCAACATACAGTTTACTGACCAACCAAGATACTGGACCAAGTAGTGATGTGTTTAGTCTGTTGTGGAAGACCAAAGCTGTACCAAAAGTTATGATTACTGCGTGGAGAATTCTTTTGGACAAAATACCAACTAGGAGGAACCTGGAGTCACGTGGCATTATAGTAAACTCATCTCTATGCGTGCTATGTAATATGGCAGAAGAAACTACTCAGCACTTATTTTTAGATTGTATTTTTGTACATCATGTGTGGATGTTATGCTGCAGATGGATTGGTATTTTTGGAGTACAAAATAAGGATATTGGCAGTCACTTTGCGAACTTTCACCTAGTCCACATGTCCGAGAAACAAAACCAGGTATGGAAGGAAGTGTGGGCAGCGATTTTACGTTGTATATGGGAGCATAGGAATAATGTGATTTTCAGACAAGGGGTCCCTGATTCTGAGGAAATCTTTCAAGTGGCTCAACTTCTCTCTTGGCTATGGTTGAAACATAGGGAAGGCTCTTTTTCATATTCTTTCTCTGATTGGCACTTGAATCCTAATGAGTGTCTTCTATGTATCAGATGAACTTGATATGGTGTAAAAGGGAACATATATGAAGAAGTGCATTGCGAAGAGACATCCTTCATGTAGGTGAGAAATTTTGGAACTTGTTGGTGGAGGCAGGGGAGGTCATATATTGGGGCAGTTTAGAAATGTGAGACGTTTATTTACAGTAAATCTGATGCAGATTCATCCTTGATGTAAACAAGTAACAATTGTAGAAGGCTAATTATAAGGAAGTCTAGTAGAGATGGAGGAGTTGCTGGAAAGTATAGGGGGCATAACACATGTATACATGTAGTAATTTTGTGATTGGGGTAAGTTCTGGAGAATGAAGGAGCAGGGGGAGATGAAGCCAATACACATTGAGACAGCTACGTTACTTTAACTTTGATCCCTTGGTACAAACAGGGAGCACAAAATATACTTGAGTTTGGATAACAACTTTAAATCCAGCAGTGGAGAATCAGCCTGCAAGATGTGGTAAAGCATTCGATGGTGGAGGGAAGGTGTAGGAATGAGGTGGTTTGTAGAACTAACAAGTGGCAATCTCTATGCCTTATACAACTTTGCTGGAATCACTAGGAATATGCACGTGGTTTCTAAACCAGTAATTTTGAATGCCAAACGGTGCATACAACCTTATAAGGCCACAATCCCCTATTTCTTTCTTAATAGGCACCGTAGAATGAGACTTTGTAGGTGTTGTTTCCTTTGTCTACAGGTGGATTTTGGGATTATTGTGTATGTGTTGGAACTGGCCTCATATTTATTATATATGAGCCGGAGCCGGCTGTAGCGTTGGATTCCATGGCTTTTGTATACGGGTTGCGTACCCCTGAAGTACCTCCTTTATTTTATTTTATTCTTTAGCTGATAAAAAAAAACGGAGGTTCTTAAACCCACGGTATTTTACATAGATTTTGAAACCCATGGTATTTAACAGAGGATTTGAAATTCATAATATTTTACAGAGATTTTAAAACCATCACTACTATATTCTATGTAATAGTGATAACAAATATATAAAACAATTGAGTAAATTAGTTGTTAGTATTATTGATTTATAATAATAATTAATACCATTTTAATGTCAAACTTTATGTGACAACTAATTATTAATTGCTTTTAATTATTAATATTTTATCATTGTTATTATAAATTATAATAGTGTGTAATTGGTACAAATAAATATTTTGTCCTAATTAATAGCAAAACATATTTAAAATTTCAAAATAAATATTAATTAAAATACATAAACATAAAATATCTTTACATTTAAAATGATAAAAACTAAAATATTCAACAATAACTCAAAACATGCATTAAATAAGACTTAATTCTTCTTCAAAACATTTAAACTAAATAAGTATTTAAAAAATAACAATAAATGGTATGTATCTTTAAGGAGTTTAAAAAAAAAATTAGAAATGTAGAGATGTAATTATAGACATGTTAGTGAAAAAAATTTAAATGATAATACAACTTACTGTACTTGATGGACTAAATAATAAACTTCCTAATAAAGTAGTTATGTGCTGTTTAATCTCTTTTTCAATATCTTGGTTCATTTTGTCATGCTGAGTTTGCATAACAAGTTGTTGATCTTTGAATAATTAATGTTAAGATATAGCAATTCACTTTGAAATTGAAAGTTAGCCTATTTTTGCTTTTGAATAATGTTAATCAAATGTTGCACTTCTAACTCTAAATCATGTGCTTTTTTTTTAGCATTTTCCACTTGACTTTGAACAAATTGTCTTTCTATATTTCTTTTTGTCAACGATACACCTTATTTGATTTTGTTCGTAGTACAAATGCAAAATATTTAATTAATGAAATATGTGTTAAAATAAGCGAAAGCTAAGTTCAAGAGGGAGAGTGAATTGTACTTAGAAGATTTTTGTAAATATTTTTGGTTTACAATAGATGAGAAAGAATTTTAATTGTTCTGAAAGACAACAAATTTATGCAGGGATACAGGAAATGAATTATTTTATTTAAAAATAATTGATTATAATTTATAAGAATCTTTTCAATACACCAATGTTAAAACAAAATCTTATAAACCAAAATTACAATTGAAATGATCTAAACCTGTTTTAAAAGAAACAAACATCAATATTAATTTCAACAAGTTATTTTTAGAATTACCAAATTATTTTTATATTAAAGAAATACAAAAAATAAAATATAAATATGTTATTACAGTAAACAACTAATTTTAATTTTTTGAAATTTGATGCAACATACAACAGATAAACATAATCAAATGTAACATCGATAAAAAAATAATTTTTTACTGATTATTATATGGTAGGTAAATTCAGTGCTTTAAGAGAACAATTGATTATATCAGGAGGATCAGTGAATTCTTATTCAACTGTTCTTATTTCAATTAATTTTATTAATTAGTAACTAATATAAATTGCAAGAAAATATATAATATATTAATATTCAATGTAACAACCAATATTAATTATCACAATAATTTTAGTTATTATAGAGAATCAATACACAATACATGTACGTAGAGGACAAAAAAACACATTATTTTTGTAAAACAACGATCGATTATACCAATACAAATTACTATGCAGACACTTTATAAAGCAAAAATAAAGAACACAGAAAAGACACCAAAAATTTTATACTTGTTCACTCATAACAGAGCTACATCCAGTTCCACCTCACATCAATGTGAATTTCACTAAAACAACACAATTCCTTTACAAAAAATTACAAATTCGTTCGTGAACACTACAAGAACATAAGTCCCTCACTACAAAAGAGTTTTTGACCATGATGGATTTTTTTTTTTGCTTTTTACCAAAATGGGGTCCGTTTAAAAAAAATTACAAATTTAGGCAAGTCGTGCCAATTCGGCACGACTTCATATGTACAAATCGTCCCAATTAGACACAACTCTGCCATGTCATACTAAAGTCGTGCCAAGTTGGCACGACTTCTGCCCTGTCATAACTTGCCTAAATTTGAATTTTTTTTTAAACAGACCCCATTTTGGTAAAAAGCAAAAAAAATAACCCCATCATGATCAAAAACTCCACTACAAAACCCTATCACAAGTTACAACTGAGAAACATACCAAGAAACATAATCTTGGTCACAATTTAATACAAAAATACAATACAATATAGAATGGAACGAATTAACCTAAAAAGTGAATCAAGAAACACAAATTTTATCTTTGACCTCAATCTAAATGATGGAAGTTTTGCTCCAAGAAACCTCATAAATCTTTTAAAAGTCATTTCTCACAAAAGCTTGAATCACGAAAGGCTCTCTCAGATATAAAAGTTGTAAGATGTAAGAGTAACCTTTTTCTGAAACAAAGCAAACCCTTTTACAGAGATTTAACCAGCTAAAAATATTTGTTCTTAAGTTCATCATCATTTCTTAAGGCAAAAGATAAATCAAGACAAAAGAAAAATAAAATTAAACTACCTAATCACTTAAAGCAGCAATTCTTCAATGCGACTTCATCAAACACTAAAGTTGGATTCTTGAGATGTCCACCAACATGTAGCTTCAAATCTCCTTCTTCATACAATTCACCCACATTTCTTCAAATTCTCATATACAATGTTAACACAATAATTAAAAATTTAAAATATTTCATAATATTAAGATAAAATAGTTTGAATTAAATGAGAGAATTTATGTAACACAAAGGAACTAAGAGAGGTGAAGATTAAGGACATTGAGAGGTTTAATTATGTTATCTAAATGAAAATTGAGACTTGGGGTAGAAAACCAAGGGTTGTGAAAAGAAGAAGTGATATACTTAGAGGAATCTAGATAAAGCAGAAAGTACCGAGGAGGAGTCAGTATGGTGGAAAAACTTAGGAAAGTTTGTGGAGAGAACCAATAAGGGAACTGGTTCAATAATAATGTAAAATGAAATATTGGGAAATGGAATAAGGTTAAGTTTTGGGAGGATGCGTGAGCTATTCAAAAGCCTCTGAAAATTTGTTTTCCTATTTTGTATACTCTAGCAAATGTTAAGGACAAAAAAATTGCAGAATTAGGGAGGTGGAATGATGAAACATGAGAGTTAAACTTAGGATTATGATGATAGTGGTCTACTTAGTAGATTTGATTTTTCTGATTTATAGAGTGCTCAAGTGTCTCATGCTATTGATATTGTTTGACAGTTAGCGAATGAGAAAATTCCTACTAAGGTATAATTGGTTGTATTTTGTCAATTTGAAGATGAATTTGTAACACATCTCATTGTAGGATGTAAGAAATCAAATTATGTCTCACATGTGATAAATGAGTTGGAATTCAATCAGTACACCAAACGAATTTAATGTAACATTTTCATCAATATGATTTATTTGAACTAAATGCAAAACAAAATAAAATATGGAAAGGGACGTGGGTAGCTATAGTTTGGATGATTTGAAACAATAATATTATCTTTAAAAACAATAAGATTGATATTGAAGAATTATTCTGTATAACACAACTCTATGCTTGATAGGGATGATTCATAGAAATTCTATTTTCTTACTCATACTGGATAAATGGTAAAATGTTTCTGGATAAATGATAAAATGTTTGTTTAAAATATGTGATTATACAATATTCATGTTTGTTTAAAATCTGTGATTATAAAATGTCATTGGTGAAATGAATAATGGTGAAATGAATAAGACATATAATTCTTGTTCCAGTGACTTATAATTATGCTAATATGTATGTGGGTTTTTTCTATGTGCTACAAGAATTTTGGGAAAAAAACTATAAAATTAAAGTGGATTTTTTTCTGTGTGTAATAGGAGTTTGAAAAAAAAAACCCTTTAAAAATTAAAGAAGGAGTTTAAACTGAGTTTTTTCTATGAGATACAAGAGTTTGGGGGAAAAAACCTTATAAAATTAAAATGAATTCTTTTGTGTGTAATAGAAGTTTGAAAAAAAAACTTTATAAAATTAAAGAATCTTAAATGCTCTATTTTAATATTATTATTTTTTGGCAATAAAATAAATAAATAAATTAAAAGTAATAAATTTTTAATTTTAATTATATTAATTAATTATGATTCAACATATATTTACAACCAGTATTATTTATTTATCTTTCACAGAATCATTAACAATTAGCTATTCAATGTGGGAGTAGAAGGCATAACTAGGTAAGAAGACTCCTTATAACCACTTGTTAATGTATTCTATATACCTAAAATTCATTTTTTAAACTCCAAACACAAAGTTGATTAATAAAAAAATCATACATAGCCTCATTTTTATTATCGACAATCTTTTTAATCGACAAAATAAATAAATAAATACAGGTGCACTTAAAGTACTCTGACAACCCATGTAAAAACGTTAAAAAATATACAAACCAATAAAACTTACATAGTCTATATTGAATGATTCAATAAAAATTTATAATTATTCCATTTCAATTAATACATACACTGCAGTATAAATAGTTTAAATTTAAGCCTTTGCCTTTTTGTGGTAAGCACTATAATCGAAAGGCAATCTGAAACCTTAAACAGATATTTTTGTTAATGGGTATTGATTGTGGTTTACAACCATAGGTTTGGTGTTATTCAAACTAGGGCAATTAATTATCCTTTCACCACCAGATCTCTTACTGGTTAGGTTAGTTTCCCAGTGATTCATTTGTTAATTCCATGAAAAATTATGAAAGGAAAAAGATTGTATAAGCCAACTATTCTGCTACCAATTGTAAGATACAAGGTTGAAGAAACTGTTATAAAGTCTAAGTGTTGTTCATCCTGTTCCATAAATGACGACATCTATATAATGATTTTGACTGTTAAGCATGACAGTGAAATTAATATATCTTTAGGTTTTACAAACGTGATGGATGAACCCCAAGAACCCTTCTTAATTAACGGAAATAATTAAGTTAAAGAAGGTTAAAGAAAGTAGCAACGGTTTAATTTTGTTGGTAACATGGAAACTGGTAAGAACACCATCCATTGCAGTAAGTAACATACATGGAAGACTAATTAATTAACTACAGTTTTCACCACACATTATTCTATACACGTCAGCAATAGTGATCCAACCATTTCTGCAACCTCAACTCTCTGTAGAACCTCGCTATGAACTCCTCCGCAGCCTCATCCACGTGGAAATCCTTCTCCACCACGTCGTTCAGCAAGGAAGCCGCGGAGCCGGCGATCTTCACGCGCCTCTCTACGATGCTGTCACCACCGGCACCGTCGCGGCACATCCTGACAGCCCGATGAGCCGGCGAGCGGCGGGAGGAGGGCGGGGAGAGCTTCCTCCGACCGGCATGCGAGAGGCGCGGCGGGCTCCCGCTGCAGCTGAACTGATACTCCAGCGGCGACACGAAAGACACGTGAGCGTCGCGTGGGCGGCACGTCAGGGCCTGGTGGTGGCGCACCACGACCTCGTTGAGCGCCTTCCCGATGTTCCTCCCCCGCTTCATGACGTCGTTTTGTATGAAGAAGCCGAGGAAACGCACCGTTTTGGAGAGCTTCTCCGGCACGAGCGGCGGGCGGTTGGGGTCCATGCATGTGATGTCTGCCACATGCGGCAGAGTGAAGTGTGTCCGTTTCATGTGTGGGAGAAATTAAGCTCGAGTGGTGTGGTCCAATTACACAGACAAAATGATGGAACTGGTGAAGAGGGTTTGGTTTGCGGGTAGAGAGAAATTTATAGGAATGAAAGTAGGTAAGATAAGTGCAGAGAAAACAAAGTTGGTTTGTTTGACGTTGATGTTATCAGGGATAGTGAACCCTATAATCATTACAGTTTTATTGTGCATATCCTTCTTTTTCCCCTTTCCTCACCAATTATTGTGCTATTATATATAACACCTACACTTATTCCTCTTCTTTTCTCCATACTTTATCTTCTTAATTAATAATTAATTTTTATATAAACAAGTCCCTCTCAAACAGTTCAAATTTAAAATGGTTAGATGGGAATTGAATTGATTATATATAGTTGAACATAGTATGATATATAGTTGAAGCAGCTAAAGTCCCACACTGGTGGTGTCTTTGTGACCTTTGAGTGACCATTGTCTGTGTTGTGGACCCAGTGGTACCTTTAGTAGTAGACTAGTAGAGTGAGATTTTTCTTTTTTTGTACTTTATTACAGTGATGGATATATAATTATAAAGCATGGACAGAGATTACGCAGATATATAGTTATAAATTAGGGATATCAAATATGGAGGGGTCTCCAAATGATAACTTTTTGTTAGCCTAAGTTTTCCTTTAGCCCTACATTATCCATATTTAATTCCCAACTTACATGTAAAGCCTATGTAAATTCCACACTTTGCTTATTTTATTTTCTCCTATGGCCTACCATCATCATGACAGTATCAATTATCAGGAATCCTATAAAAACTTTTATTTAGTCGGTGATCCAATTATGTATTATATACACCTATCTCACAAATTCAATTACTCAAAATCTTTCATTTGTTCTTATCGAAAGTAGTCACTCTTATATATATCAAACTTTTGTTTCACTTTGTACTTAATGCTTTTCTCAGCAACTAACATCAACTTAAAGCCATCTACAATGTATACTCGTGAAATTAACTAACACACATATTAGTCAAATTTTATGTTATATGATTTAATTTTACAAGAAATTGTAGAATAAATAAATATGAATAATAATAATAATAAACAAGATTAACAACATTCCAAATCATTTTCGCTTGGTCGTTATCATGATTTCATTCCTTCATCAATTGCCTGGTTCCAATTTTTATTCTCTCACATGCAAATACTTATCTCTATGGCATGTCATTGTCATCGTGATAATGATTTCATTCAGCTGATTATTCATCTCATCAATTGCCCAGTTCCAATTTTTACTCTTCATACGTAACTTCTTATCATGGGAATCTCATGTAATTAGGTATTGTGTACGGATATTTAGGCATTTAAGTATATGTTTATATTAGAGTGACTGTAGACACACACGATTTTAGGAGATTTTATTTTATTGATTAGTTATGTATAATTAAAATAAATCTTGATAAACACGCAATGAAGTCAAATACAATTATAATAATAAGTGTATTAATTGTATGATATATTTGTTTTAAATTTAAACCTCTATTGAAATGCATGGAATCGATATTATGACAGTCTCAATGTTCTGGTCTCGTAAAAGTCTAAGTATTATTACATAATCATATATAGCTGAAGAATAAGAGAAAGTCCCAACTTTTTCTGTCTTTCTTCCTATGACTTTCTCTTTACTTAAAAGTCCCACATTGTACACATAAAATCATGAGTACTCTCCTTACCTAGTATAATAGGGAGGAATTTCATAACATAGATAAGGCTTACTGGTAAAGTGTGGAAAGAAATAGGTTCCTCCATATTGCTTTATACAAAGCTCTCATTGAGTGTAGTCAACTTGAGGTAAGTCAATTTATTTCTTTTCTTCTTATTTAATTTAATATGCTTCAAAGTTAAAATTACTTTATATTTTCTTCAAATTACATTTCAAAATAGGTGTTATAATTTAAGGGTTTAGTAATAATGATACTTTAGATACACTAAATATTATTTTTAATTCTTTATGTTTTGCGGTTTTCTTATTTTGTACATTTAAGTTTTAAAATTCTCAAACTTATGTTCTTAAAATATTTTATTTTAACCGTTTTAGTTAAAACATTACATAAGTTAAGAAATTAGTTTACATGTATGTTAACATGGTTTCGTTTTTAAAATTGTTCCTTTTGATATTTTATGTTTTATTTTGATCATTTCCTTAACTAAAACATTAGTTAGGTTAACAAATACGCCAGTAAATTTTAACCTGTTTAACTTTTTTAATAGAAATGACTAAAATAAACAATTTAAAAAACATACAATACCATATTGAAATTTTTAAAGTTTAATGTAGAAAACGTAAAAACATTAAAACGAAATATTAAAGTAAACATTTTGGATGCATTTTTGTCTAATTATACGGTGAAAGCTTTCTAAATAAAAATCTTTAAAAATTAAAATAAACATTTAAATTAATTAAATGTAAAACTAAAATGTGTATAGAGTATATTTGAACTCTTTACTGGAAATATTGGGTTTTTTTTTTCTATAGAGAATATTAAAATTCCTTTTACCTTCCAAACAAGCTCTTAAGAACACATTAACAAATTTATAATCAAGAAAATTAGGTAATTGGTAGTTTCACATCCTAAGTTTAGACACTATAAGAAATATTGATGTAATTCTCCTGAAAAAATCCATATGTTAACATCATTATTTCTCCTAATTCTTGTAGGAATAACAACTTTTATACTCTAGAAGTCACAATGTGCTACACTTTATCCAAAACTGATTCTTGATTTTTTTCTTTTTCTTAATAAGCATGTTTTAACTGTTTCAATTTTTTCTTATCAATGACAAAGAAAAAATAAACATTAACTATTATAGGGTGTGATCCAATCTAAATCATAATCAAACCGGAAACAACCATATAACATGTCAAATATTATTGACATAATTCTTTAATTATAATTTTTCATTGTTTTCTTTAATCATATAATTCTAGCATTAACTTTTTTAATGTAATGCTACTTCAAAATCTTAAGACTTGGGTTGTGTTTTAAATAATTATATCTTCTTTTATTAGAAGAACAAATTGAAATAATTTTTTAATTATAATTTTTAATTGTTTTCTTTAATCATATAATTCTAGCATTAACTTTTGTATGTAATGCTACTTAAAATCTTAAGCCTTGGGTTGTGTTTTAAATAATTATATGTTCTTTTATTAGAAGATTGTTCTTGTAGTAAAGATATTTAATTAAAAGAAAGTACCACATGGGGATTGGAGAAATGAATACTTGACGTTTGTGTAACTTTAATGATCAGCAGCATATTCCTATTCCATTTCTATCATGTGCAGTTGCACCACTGCTTTTCCTCTATTTCTTTCAAAAAAAATAAAAATATAAACATACTTTTACTTTCTTATTTTTTTTCCTCAATTTCTATTATATTTTTCTTTTCACAACACTTTCTACCTCTATTACTTCCTTTGAGTAATTATGTCAAGACATTAACACCTCATGTCAATCCCCACATTAACTCTAGTTTATAATTTGCATCATATACTAATTAATTATCATATCTAGTTTGTGCAATTTCTCTATTAACTCTAGTCATGTATAATTGTTTGACTATGTATATATATCTCAAGTGTAACCAATAGTTATATATACACAAAATTATGGGAGAGGAATCTGATCCTAAATGGGAAGGTAAAGCAGTGGTTGAGCTAGCAGACACCACTGCAGAAGTAGCATGGACTGTTCTAGAGGACTTCTGCAACATACATAAGTGGATCCCCTTGGACACATGTTACCAACTAGAGGGGATTCTTGGTAAACCTGGTCTCATCCGCTATTGTGCTTCAACCATTGTTGATGATGTTGAGAAGACCTCCACAGTCAAGTGGGCCAAAGAGAAGTTACTTGCCATTGATCCTGTTCAGCGATGTTTGACCTATGAAGTTGTTGAGAACAACATGGGATTTAAGTTCTATCTGGCCACATTCAAAGTCCTGTCAATGAAGGAGGATGAATGCAAGATTGAATGGGAGTTTGTCTGTGATCCTGTTCAAGGGTGGAGTCTTCAAGGTCTGGAGTCGTATGTTGTATCTTCTCTCCAGGTCATGAAGAAGAACATCGAACTTGCATACAAGGCAGCCTAGGTTTTGACATCTGACTGCATAATGAATCTGGGTGTTTGAAGCTTTTGCAATTAATAATCAAGCATACCTTAAGCTAGTGTTTGTTTGTTGTTAAACTCTTGTGTTGTTGTGCAAGCCTTTGTTTGTTTTAATGCATTCAAAACTTTGATTTATCTTAAACTAGTTCCCTTAATCTATATTTATGGAATACCTCTATATTTTTTTTTAACTTTACTAATTATTTTTTAGTTCAATTTTTTAAATATTACATACATATATATGTATATATTACCAATATACCATACCTGACATTATTTTTCAATTGTTTTTACTTTTAATTTGTTTTCCAAAATAGTCTGTATTTTATTATTTCAAACTTTTTAAAATAAAAAATATTATAGGAAAATGATTTTTTTCCAAATGAAACACAAATACACAACATAGCAAGGTGGCATGTACAGTAGAGAGAGCAAACATCTTAGAAACTCATTACATTAAATAATGGGTTGTTGTACAGTAGAGAGAGCAAACATCTTAGAAACTCATTACATTAAATAATGGGTTGTTGTTTTATATTTGTTTTACTGTGTGTTTATTTGGTTTTTATTTTCATGAGGAAATAAAATCAATGTCAAACAACTAAAATTTCGTTATTGAAGTTTTCTTTTAAATAGTTATCAGTGAATTCACCCAATCTAATTTTGTATTTATTTCTCTCCACCAATGTATTCAAAACGTGTAAGCTTTATCATAACTATTTTGCCCTTCTTTTAATAAATGATATCTTTTGTCATTTTAATTATGTGGTTGCAAGAGTTTGCGCACTTCCCCATTAACTCTGGTGACGCATAGAATATTTTGCTCAGTATTCATATATATCTCTGAAGTCTCAGTCAAATAATTACTCACTCTAACCACCACCTTCACTGTCATAGGTAGACAGCAATGACAGAGGAATCTAACCCCAAATGGGAAGGTAAAGCCATGGCTGAGCTACCAGGCACCGATCCACAACTACCATGGAATGCCTTGGAAGATTTCTGCAACCTACACAAGTTGCTTCCCATAGAAACATGTTACCATGTAGAGGGAGTTTCAGGTCAACCTGGTCTCATCCGCTATTGTGCTTCCATTGTTGAAGAAAAAGGGGTTGCTGATGATGCTGAGAAGACAACAACCATCAAGTGGGCCAAAGAGAAGCTCCTTGAGATAGATCCCGAACAACGCTGTTTGACGTACGAAGTTGTTGAAAGCAACATAGGATTTAAGTCCTATGTAGCCACACTCAAGGTGTTGCCCATCGGCCAGGATGGATCCAAGATCGAGTGGAGCTTTGTCTGCGATCCTGTTGAAGGCTGGAGCTTCCAAGATTTGAACTCATACATTGAGTCCTCTGTGGAGTTCATGGCCAAGAAGATTGTGCTTGCACATAACTCAAACTAGGTAGAATGAAATTATGATCTTTCTGTGCCCTTTTCATCATTTCATCTTGTTTTTAATTTCCTGTTATGTTTTTGTTTCATCTCATTAGATCTGATCAGAACTTATCCATCAGTTCAAATAACAGGGTACAATTGGTAAAAAACATCATTTTTTTTTAATCCTGGATTAAACCGAATCTGTTTAAATTATTGTTTAAGGTCTGAGTTACCTCGTAATTCACCTATAATATTTATTTATATTCTTTTATTATAATTATTTATTACTGTCGAAAATCTCACTTAGTGAATATAAAAATATTTAGTAATATACAAGTAAATATAAATTTTATTTTTATAATATAATATTGTATCACATCATTAGAGTTTATAAAGTTTGTTCTAGTTATAAGAAAACTGGGTTAGGGATCCACGATCCTATAAATAATAGATGTAAAATAAGAGAATTTAATAAAATAAAAAAATTAATAATATGTAAATGAGTGCAGATTAAAGTTAAAAATCTACTTTATAATCATGTAACCAACCGATCTCTCGTAAAACTAAAAAATCAGTAAATAATTGTTTATTGATATATCTATTGCGGTGTTTTGTCTTGTAGTTTCTGCCATTTTTGTTTTTATTAGTCACAGACGCAGCCCATGTATGTATCTGCATCCTTCATGTCAATGTGTCACAGAATAAGAGTTTCCTTCCTGTTCCATCCATCTTCTTTCAATATCTTTAATTTTTATAAAAATATTTTTATGTTAGACAAATCATTTGCAAATATTACTGAAAAAAAGAAAAATAATTAAAAATATAGAAAAACTAGATCAAAACTTCTTAACAAAAATGATACATAGAATTTGGATACCTTTAATTATTTATACAATAATAATACGGAGATAAAATACAAACAAAATAATACACGTAGAGAACTTAGATTCTTTACAAAGGATAATATTATGTAGAGGGCAAATCCTATAAAATAATTTTTAAAAAGAGTGAGTAAAAGTAATATCACTTTAAATTAGTTAGATAAAGACATGATAATGACATTTTATATGTCCTTCCTATATTACTAAAGTCTTGAAAGCTACAAGTAACCTCTATTTTTTTTTTTTACTTGGATTAGTGGGAACAATAATTACTATTATTTAGCTAAAAGGATAATAAATTTATTTGTTTTCCTAATAAAATTATTATCTTATCTACCATTATCTCTTAATTGTCTTTTCTACGGCATAACTTTTTGAAAAACAGAGTACATAACTTGGAGAGATTAGATATATAAAACCATAGTCATTTAATTTCAGGATTTCATCTTTTAGTTATTAGTTTAAAAGAAACGTTACCTCTGTACCAAAATTCATTAGAAAGAAATTATTTTATTGCATTCATTTTTATCCCTTTAAAGAGTTTTCTAACACTTCTTTATAAACTTTTATACTTTTTATACTGCTTTTTTTTGTCCTCCTTCAATTGATGATAGAGTGAAACTACTTTCTTTGGGTTTCAGTATTTATTGTGCTCTTGACTTTCGCTTTTCCAGAAATTCTTGTCTAAATTTTATTTTTTTAACTCAACAAATTGTATTGTAACATGCAATTTCTCTTTTATTTTTTCGTAAACTTTTAGTTTCTTTTCATGTAACTGAATCTTAAATCCAACTTCTTGTTTATTTTTATTTTTAACATTTTTACATACATTTCTTTCAATAAACCATGTGACAACTTATCTCTTATTATATTTTCGTGTCTTTGTCCTATTCACTCAAAAGAAAACATAATTCAATCATGAAAAAAAAAAAAAACTCTTTTGAAATAAAATGTGAGTGCAAAATAGTGTATGCATAATTTAATATTAATTTACAGAAAATTTTATTATTCTTTTTATTTTATTCTCTTTCATGTATTTATAAAGAAATTCAAACAAACTTAACGCTGTACCCATAAAAAGCTGGGGATTGTTGGAACATTCCTTTTGAGAGTAGTATTTTTAAGCCGATTTCTTCAATGAATTAATTTTAACTCGTTTGAAATTATTAGTTCATGCACAGTTGAACATTTCAAAAAATAAAATAAAATGAACACCATTTTAAATTATTAATAAAAATTAAATCTAAACATTTGTGCTTTATTTAGATTTATTTGAATTAAAGGATGTATTTGAATCAGTGAAAAAAAAAGAGAAATAAAAGATAAATGATATGGTTTGGATTAAGAGAAATAACATGAAAAATGAAAAAAAAAATTATAAATAGTTTGATAGATATAATAAATTTTAAAAATTTATAAAACAATATATTTATAAAATTTTATTATTGTTATTATAAATTAATTTGAATTAAATAAAAAATTATAATGTTTTTGTTATTTAATAATTTTAATTTTATTCATTTTATTATAATATAAGTATATATTAATAATTAATATATAAATTATAAACGTGTTATATATATTAAAATATAATTTAAATATAATTATATATAATATATTAATTTTTATAGAAAAACAATAGATAATTAATTATGTTATAAAAATAATTTATTATGGATTACTTCTTTCGCAAATGTCTTCAAAACTAGTAAGAAAGTTTCAGAGAATAAAATACCTCATTTTTTTATGTTTTTCAATAATTTATTTTTCATTTTTCTAATTTTCTCTAAATTCTTTGTAACTTAGGTTTTTCTGCACCTATATACAATTTCTTGAAGCACTCCAACCTTTTTACATTATATACAATATTGTTTTAAAGTATTAACTTTTAAACCGCAAATTTTACCCATTTCTTGCAAAATATATACATCTCACTCTCATTATCGACATAAACTATATGAAATTAAAATAAAATAGTTAATTGAATATAAATACACGATAATATAAACTAGACATGATAGGTAATGTACATATGATTAATAATCACAAAAAAGGAGATATATTTCATCTTGGATTTAGAAAAAAAGTTACACGTATTCAATTGAAATTTTAAAACACATTTTTATATAAAAATATTATAAATTTTTAAATATTTGCAAGAGCAGAAAAATATTGTAAATTTTAAATTACTTTAAGATTGTCAAGATATTTTAGTAGAATATAATCACAAATAGAAATGGTGTCGTCCAATAAATATTGCAGTCATAAACATAATATAATAGAAAGGAACTAAACTACAATATTATTAAATTTGACACAAATGATGATAAATATCAAACACATATAATTTATTATCCAAGCTGAATGACTACAAAAGTTGAGTATTTTCACTTTAAATTTTAAAAAGAAGTTAGCATATTTAATTGAGATTTCAAAATACTTTTTATATAAAAAAAAATAGTGCAATTTTTAAAAGATTTTTTAAGAATATATAACCTGTTTTAGTAGACTATGATAGGCAATTAAAGCCGACATAAATAGTGACACGTGTGAGCACATAAAGAACCTGTTACACGACCTAAATGACCAGAAAAATTAGGTATATTTAATTCAAATTTCAAAAGAAAGTTAGACATATTTAATTGAGATTTCAAAAGATTTGTTTAATATAAAAAGTATTATAGATTTAAAAATATTTTTGTAAGAATATAAAGATGTTTTAGCACATTATAATCAGAAATACTAATGGTGTTGTCTCACTAAATTTCATATTCATAACATAAGTCAATAGGTAGAATCAGACTACAACACACAACTAAGTTCAACATAAATATGATATAAAAGTTAGACACATGTAACCTATAATCCAAATGAAATAATTAGAATTTTTTTTTTGTAAGAATGTAATGATTTTTAAAGATTTTTTTAAAACTATTATGATTAAGATTTTGACATTTACTATTTCCATTTCCTTTTTTAAGTGTCATTTAAGGTTCTTAAACTTTGGAAACGATAATTAAGAAGAAACCAAATCTTTAAAAAACATAACCCTTAAAAAAAGAAAGAAGTGTAAAATATGAAACCAGAATATTTGAAAGAATTTGATGGATTTAAAAGATTTCGTATATTTTTTTTAAATAATAAATATTATGTATCTTCACCTTTTTCATTGGTGTCTTCAGAGTCTACGATCCATACTTTTCTTTTCTTTGACTTTTTCTTATTGATTCCAGGTTGAATTCCTGTTTATTATATAATAATAATAACATCATAACACTAAATTAACACACCTAAATAAGAATACATTTTTTTTAAGAAAATAGTAGAAAAAAAATAAGAGAAATAAAAACTCAAAAAAGAAAACAAACATTTAAAAGTTCTTTCACAACCTATTTTCATTCAAAATAATACATAATTTATCTAAACACTTTATTAGTAACTCATAAAAAATAAATAATCGTAAAACACTACCATTTTCATACTTTATTTCACTATGATGCATTGATTGAAGGTGGATCTAAATTGTTGAGAGATGAAAACACTACCAAAATTTAGGACTATTAAATTTATACAGGTTTGTTGATAAAAACAAGGATGTTGGCAGATTCATATATTTAAAGATATCAAACAACCTAAAACGAAAGATTAATAATGCGCCTCCCCATTTGGCTGGGCGACTTCAATTTTCTACACTTATCAAAGTTGGCATCCCTTGTGTTTATATATATCAAACACCATTACATTTTTTTTTAATTTTTTTTTACATTATTAGATAGTGAATAGTTTCTTCTCCATCCAGTTGATAATGTCCTGAGCAATCTCTTCACGCTCAGGCTCAAACAGAAGGTCGTGCAAGAAACCATCATAGAGCTTTATGTCTTTGAACTTTGAAGCTGCCCTGTCATATAGATCTTGTGAGGCCAGTGGATCAGTTACCTTATCAGCAGTCCCGTGCAGAACAAAGAATGGCACAGTCACAGAGTTGAAGTTTCGCATTAAGTAGGAGGATATCCTTAGTATTTCATGCCCAGTTCGGACCCTTATAGGTCCAGTGTACACCAAAGGATCCGAGTACTTCGCCAACAAAGCTGCTGGATCCCTCGAAACTGGAATACCCCTTTTGTTTGCTCCTTTGAATTGGAACCTTGGAGCCACCAGAGAAAAAATTGGAGCCACAGCCTGCATCAGCACATCAATAAACAAAATGCACTCAAACAAGGGTCTATACAATTACAATGCGCCATTTAAGATTGTGAATGACTCAATTATTATTTTGTGTAGCTAGATATCATATTTCATTGGGAGTCAGAGGATTGACATTAACAATTGAAAAGGGCATTGTAGTAACAGCTCAACAGATCAGAAGCATGTGAATTTCAATAACAAGAACAACCTAAAAATGCAAAACTTACACCAACAATTGGATGAGCTGGCTTCACACGTAAAGCTGGTGAGGTTAATATAATTCCTTCCACCATTACTTCAATATGAGGATGGGAAGCCGCCTACACCAAATTTGCAGAAATTAAATTTCCAAATTCAACAAAGACAAATTTAATCTCAATAGGTATACAGAAGATTTCAGCCCTTACTTTCAAGACCACAGCTCCCCCAGTGGAGTGACCAAAGAGAAAGCATGGTATCCCAGGATTCTCCGATCTGATCTTTTCTAGGAAAGCTCCCTGTTCAAGGCATTACTATCAGTAAGCAAAGTACACAGCTACAAACACTGACTGCAATATATCTTCAAAGGAAAACAAACAAAGAATAGCACAGATATTTGTAATTGTTGTATGAAATTTACTACAAATAACAATTACAATGAAATTGAACAAAAGATACAGATTTTATATTCTAGAGAGCATGATCAACATATCAGAAAGCCAACGCAAGAAATAAGCTAACAAGTTAACTTGAATTTGTTTCACGGAATCTTTTTGCATTTCCACGAAAGTGTAAGAAAATTTATTCTGATGCTTATAAAAAAATACTCCTAGATATCTTTTGTTTCAAAGAAAGTTATAAAATAACGTTGTTATTATAGTATTTGTCGAAATGAGATTCCTGAGAACATGCCATAACTTGAAAAAAAAAAACTTAGGAAATATCACTGCTTCATGCTCTAAGAATAAATGGTTAACATGTATTGTGCTTTACGCAATATCTCTGTCCCGATGAGCCGAAAACCGTTTTCCATTCCAATAATTACCACAAACAGGAACAAATACAACAAGTCTATATTCAAACAAGAATATGATTTTTAACTAAAGAAAGAAGGAAGATACATACTGTGTCTGCAACCACATGATCGAGAGAAGGAACGTAACCATGCAATCCATCACTGCCTCCATGGCCTGTAACAGTAAAACAAATCACTCCAGATCCATCACAAAATGATAATGACAGAATTTTACTGATACCAAGTCTAAGGTAGATCCCCTTGATTAAAAAAAAGTGCAAACGAATGAGGATCACAAGGGACCGAATGGAAAAAAGAAATCTTAAATTACCTATCCAGTCCATTGCATAGACAGCAAAGTTGCATGATGTTAATTGCCTTGCAAATTCCGCATATCTCCCACTGAAAAATGAGTACTAAGTCAGAAGAGAGAGAGGGGATGTGGGATATTTCTTATTATCTTATAAATGTATTGACAATCACTTGAAAAATCAAATTTTGAAAAAATTAAAGGGAGACTAGTCCCACAATGAAAAACATTCATTAAGTCCTGAAAGATAGCAATTTAAAGAAAAAGAAAAGGAGAAAGAAATTGAGCTAGATTACCTGTGTTCATTAAGGCCATGAATGATGATCAGAATGCCCCTGAAAGAACAAAGAAAATAAGTTGAGCCAAATGTTACAGAAAGTTGGCTTTACATGCTAACAAGAAAAGAGGCAAGCAATAAAATTAAGAAAAGAAAGCAAGTCAATAAACAGGAGCTTTCTAACTATACATTTGTTAGACTGTCTCATCTATCATGTCGGAAAGGACACAAAACCACTGAATCCTGTGAACACGACTATTAAGAATCTGCAAAGCTTAACGTTTTGCTGTTTGTAAACAGTTTAATGATAAACCTACGAGTCAATAATATTACTGTATACTAGCACAATAATACACAAGCAGATTTCATTCCATTCAGCATAGAGAACAAAATAATTCTACCCCATTTTTAAAACAAAATCAGTTCAAAATTTCAATCACTCACATCTTTCATCTCTCTTTGTCCAATTAGTCTACATCACCTAGAGAGGACTCAATTCTAGATACACTTATTTCACCCCAGTTCAATTCAAGTAATCTCACAGGAACGACAGAAAAACTAAAACACCCCCCAGAATGAAACCACGAAACTTTGCTTGCAAAATTTCCTCTCTTACAACGTAGTTACTTAATCAAGATACAATGACAAAAATCATTTCTATTTTTTAATGTTTAAGCTCATTCTCCATTTACCCTGAAACAGAATTACCGAATTTTAATGTCTCGAGAACTTGAGCTCAGCCTCTATCTCTAGAATTCTCTACGTGTACACACGAGGCTAAGAAATGAAGAACAGTACACAGACACAAGAGTTCGTTAAGCAACAGAGTTTGACAGAATTCCGTTAAAATAAACGGAGAAGAGGCGTTGAAATTGCCAAACGTAAAGTGAACGAAGGAGTGAAAGAAAAACTCACTTGACGTCTTCGGAAACCGGGAACCAAGAGCGGCAAAACAAAGCCTTGTTTCTAACCCCATAGAAAATGGAAGTGCTCCAACGGTACGACCCTTCGTCGCGACCCATTCCCAAGTAGTCCTGCGCCAAAGCTCTTCGCCGGAACGTGTCCTCTTCCTCGCGCACGAGCCAGCGCTGCCTCAAATGTTTCTTGGGTGAGGGTGGACCCGCTGCGGAGGAGAGGCGGCGGCGGCGGGGGAGGATGAAGAAGAGGAAGGACAGGAAGAAGGTGTAGACGAAGATGAGCGAGGCCCTGAGGGCCTTGAGGAGCGGAATTATGCGGTTGCTTGCCCCCGACGTGAGATGCTCCATCTCCGTCTCGGCGGAAGACATCGCCCCCTGCGACGGAGACGATTTCGGAAACAGACACGGACACGCAACACAGAAGAACAGAAACAGAACAGCGAAACACACCACAATGCAAAAACGCAATCTGGTTTGACGTAGTGGGGTGTTTATTTATACTTGTTCCGGATCCGTTTGTTTTGTGGGCCCTGACATCTGACGGCTCAGATTGCATGACAGAGGAGCTGGAAATTTTGTAAATGCTGATAAACCGTTGTTCGCATCGGAAGTGGAAATAATCAACGAACGGTGATTTATATGGTACAGCCAATACTCGTTGCACTTGCTCAGATTATTGGCTGAGATTCTCCACGTGGCGTCTTTTCATTAGGTAGACTTGGCGGGCAAAAAAACGCGTAATCGCGGTGATTGTGGTTGGCTTTTCCAACTAGTTCTAGAAAACTGCGCGTGCATCACAATCGCTTCTATTTTCCTTTTTACCTCATTCATAAAGAGCAATATCAGTCAAGAAAGAAATTCCATTTTGATAAACACTTCACAACATTAAATAACAGAAAAAGAAGAAGAAATAAAGCTTCTAAATTTGTGTGTTTTTTTACCATATATTTGAATTACAATTTTTTATCGATAAAACAAAATTCTTCAAATTTTTTTTTTATCTCTCCTTCAAAATTAACGTTATAAAATATTAGATTGCCACCAAAGTATTAATTGTAATAAAATTATCCTCATTTTATTAGCTAACTTCTTGATAATTAAATTAAATAGTTTAGATGACTAGTATCTTCGAATATACTGGTTAAAAAAAAATTAAAAATATAAAATTTGGTTTGAATTTACAAATCTAAGGAACACTTCTTATTATTATTATTTTTCGTAGCATACTAATGAACATGCATGCTTAATGAACATGCAGACTTTGTTTGGATTGAGGAGGAGATTTGTAAGGATTAGAGAAGATGTGTGAGAATATGCGAGATTATTTGGATTAAGAGATGATAAAATGAATTTGTGAGAATAACTTATTGTAAGTTTACAACGAAATTTGAATTTTAGATATATAACAATAATTTGATTGGATATGAAAAGATTTGTCTGAGAGAAAATAAATGTGATATTGTATAATAAAAGATATATGTATTTGTTAAAAGTTAATAAAAATATTTATTAATTTTAATCAGAATTAAGATTACGACCACCTTGTAGCAAATATTATTATAAATATGTGTGTATTTGATATGTATTGATTGTCTTTACTATAAAAAGAAAGGTTGCGTATAGAAACGGATGTAGCATTTATTGTGCAACGCTTTGAATTAGAATAGTCCATGCCACACGCTGCGTTTTGATTTATTTATGTTTAATCTAAACTAAATAAATAATTTGAGTGGTAGTACTGTTAGGAGAAATAGAGACGGAGATTTCAATTCCAACATAAATAAATGTGTTTTCTTGTGCACAATTAGGTGACAAAAACTAAACTTCTTTGTGTTTTCGTGTGTGGCCTCGTTTGCTCTTCAACTTCCTCTCTCCTCCTTTCAAAATCCTTGTAGGGATTCAATCCACAAATAATCTATTATTCAAAGGAGATCGACGAAATCTTCAAAGTGTAAATAAATAAAATCAATAATACTAAGAAAAGTGCTGGTGAATTGTCTTACAAGACTTGTTCAAATCAAAACATGCATAAAAATAGCAAAACATTTTGTTCCTGCTAAGGAGATGAGACCTAAAGAACTATTGAAGTTTTTGTCTTTCTCTTTTGGTCGGACAGGTTGTTGGGTGCTTGACTGAGATCCTTCTCGTCTTCGTTCTTCTCCTTCGGCTCTCGGTCTAGGATGAACACCGAATGGGGTACCTGCGGAAGGCTATCCGACGCTCAAGTCAGTAAAGCGGGTGATCGATATTCGGGTAGGTGCACAGTAATAAATGACGTATCTTTCTCCTTGAAAATCGCACTATTTATATTATTTTAATGGCTTATCTCATTAGGCCTGATTAGCGAAATGGATCACGCTTAGGATTGCATTACCTAATCCGTAATGATGGTTTAGCTTCACTAACCTTGGATTGAGCGTTAGTAGTTGTACGTGTTGGTCGGCCCGGGTGCTCGTGGTGTCTCGACTGGCTCGATCAGATAGACTGGAACACGCCAACGTATGTCTTGGTCATCTCGAACAAGGAGACCGAGATACGTCATGATGTCGATTAGCCATACCGGTACACATTTAAAAATTATTTGCATATCATTCATTTAAGAGGGTATCAAATTTATAACAAATATTTTCTTTGTGTACCTGAGGTCAATGAATAAGAAAGAGTATGCCGAATAAAGAGAGAACCGACATATAAAAAACAAGTGAAAGGATTCATTGAGCATCGACATAGGAAAATGTGAAGGGTTTTTTCAACTATAAGCCATTTGCTCAACTACTACTCATAAATCCCAACTAAATTGTAACAATAATAAAAAAAGTGTTTCTATAAGTTGTTCAAGCTTGTAATAATTATTATAAATTGTTTACATTGCAAGACAATGGACCACGACTCTTCAACGTATTGGGAATAATGGTAGACAATTTTAATTGCGATGACCAAATGTAAAATGTTATTGAAATATTATTTTATCTTTTACTATAGAATTTTATGCATGGGTTTAATTTAAGATTATTTTTGAAGTTTTATATTGAGGAAAAATGAAAAAATTAACCATGTATACATACAAAATACATGAGTTTATTATTTTAAAATTTTAGATTGAAAATAGGTGTTTTGATGTTTTATTAGTTTATTCACGAGTCGTTAACATAAGATATTGTGGTTACAAATTTGTAACCGCCTACGAAGTACTTTTATATGTATGATTGTTTAGACCTTGTACGTATAAAAGAAACTAACATCATAAACTAAGAGAATTAGTAAAACTAGGACATGTTTAATATATGTATCAGAATTTTAATTATTCAACTTTATTTATAAAATCTTATAGTTTTATTTGTTTATTTGTGGTGTAATCCTAATGAACGAGGATGGTAATTATTTAGGTGATAACTGACTTATGAGATATGTAATAGGTATTAAATAATTAAATTATTAAATAAATTTACCAATTTAGAAAATCATATAAACGAGAATGATGAAAATTCTGTTCTTGTTATAATAATATAAGAAAATTATTAAATTTAAAAATTAAATACTAAAATAATTAGTTATTATTTGATTAAATTAAAATTTATTTTACAAATTAAAAAAATTATATATAAAATAGTTTTTATTATTAATAAAATTTTATAAAGTAATTTTTAAATTAGTATTTTATCACCAATTATTAAGGTTTTAACTATTTATTACTTTATATTTGAAATTAACTTTTATTAATCTTTTAAACACTTGAAATTCAAAATATAATCAATGCTATAAGTATTCGATATGTATATAAAAAAGTAATGGGATAAATAAATTATATTACTTAAATTACATTAATATATCATATTTGTTATATTATATTATTATGACTGTAATTATTTAATTTGGTATAAAAATGATACTACAGTTGAATTACTTGTTACCTACTAAAATTTGAGTGGATGTTATTTTTGAAGACTATAAATATACAAACTCATGTATTTAAAATATGTTGTAATTAATTATAATAATTTAAATTATTTTTTATTTTTATTATATTTATGATAAATATTAAGTGTATTGTGTAATAACGTTCAAAAGAAAAAAAGAAAAAAAAGAATAAAGGTGCAGAGAAGCCCCTTTTTTTCCACCACGATTTTTTTCTTCTTTTTTTCTCACTCTCCATATTCTCTTCTCTCCCTCTCTCTTAATTTCTCTTCCAATCTTCATTTTTTTAGAATATGATCATACCATGCTGTAGCTGAGAAGTTAAGGAACATTTCTACCCGATCATATTTTCAAACAGAGTAAGTTCTTTTTTACTCTAAATATCCTTTGTTCTTTGTTTTTCCTTAGGATTTAGTCATCATTTTTTGTGGGGTCAGTTGAGAAGTTTAATCCTCTCAACTTATTCTATTATATACTGAATTTTTGTCCTGTTTGGATAATTTGCATTAGGCCCGTAAATCTTGAAACTTATCCAAACGGTGGGGAATAAAATTCTAAAAGTTGTTTGGAAAGCAAGCAATTGAGGTAAGAGAAGCTAAATTTAATTTTTAATAACATCCTAGGATAGAAGATCTGAATGCGGAAGGGACGTGATCCCAATATTCAATTTTTCTTACAGGGATGTTATGTGTTTATATATTGGGTTGTTTGTTTATATATTATTTAAATTTGTAAAAATATTATATTTTGATGGTTTAATATTTAAGTGTTGTTTTTTTTTTTATGTTAATTACACTTTTGAATGTTGTGGATCGTATTTGGAATGATATTGTATGATGAAATGGTGTGAAATTGAATTCATACATTTGGGAAAATCTATGGACCGATGTTTGTTGTGTATTAAGTATTGATGCCTATGTGGTAACAGAGATCTCCGAGCTTCACTGATGATCTAAGTCACATAGACTAAGATATCAGGTGGTGAGAAGCTGATGGGGGAGTTTATGCACACCGTGACATATGAGATGCACGACTTGAGTTGTATTGAACTTACCCTGATCCTTTCTGTTGGATTCGCTGGTAATCTTTGGATCAGGTGTTAGTCTCTGGTAGGACTTACTTAATACGGGTCTTCCGGAAGACGTTG
>Ga0123342_1001834_pt1 | contig 35687 bp, 12 predicted proteins | sample Turbeawhitnodule_FD_89960 | JGI IMG/M metagenome (GOLD analysis project Ga0123342, IMG submission 89960) | Root nodule microbial communities of legume samples collected from Mexico - Turtle bean Mexico white nodule | ecosystem: Host-associated > Plants > Roots > Nodule | place: Mexico: Nepantla... | reverse complement strand
GTATAAATTCATAAATTAGGGATTATTTTATATGTAAATTAGCAATAAATCCTCATAAGTGCCTATATTTTAATATGAAATATTACTGAAATTAGACACTTATCAAAACACGAAACAATCGGTTGAATTGGTTTGACAGCAAGGTCAACCCATTTCAATCTTTTTCAAAAACACTAAGTGTAAAACAACCAGTTGAATCGATATTTCAACAGGTTGATTTTCCACTTTCTTTATAAAACATTTCTTTTTCAAAAGAACTTGAATCAAGCAACCTTGGATCATAACTTTAAGTGGATCAACAAATTCAAACTACACAAAACACACACACTCAACCAACAACGGAGTCTTCAAGCAATCCACTTTGATTTGGAGACATCAAAACCTATGTTCAACAATCTCCCTCTATTTGATGAAGACAAATCATCAGTTTGCTTGTGTTGTCCTATTTGAATTTGAAAGCACCTGCAAAAAATAGAAACTATGCATGTACAAAGTAATTGAACAACCCAGGTTTTAAATTGTCCCAAGAACCTGTTATCATCACTGTTTTCCAGCAGAAACAGTTTGTGAAAACTAGTAGATTAGTAGTGTAAACACCAGTGTGAATCAGAGCATTTAGCAGCATCATTCAGCAGCAGATAACAACAGATAATGTACCAGATTTAAAGCCAGATAATACAACAGCAATACAACACTAAAAAAACCAGATAATTCTCCCCTTATTTGTCTTCACAAATAGAGTAAGACAAGTGATAAAAGCATAAGTTAAGAAAGAATTTGAGAATCAAGAATACCCAACTCATTTCTTAATAAGAAAAACCTATCCTTAGGCAGTGGCTTTGTGAATATATATGCAAGCTATTTTGTCAGTTTCAATCAATTGAACTTCACAATCCTCGTTTCTAACATGATCCCTTATAAAATGGTGGCAAATCTCAATGTGTTTTGTCCTTGAATGCTGAATCTGATTTTTGGTGAGATTAATAGCACTTGTGTTGTCACAAAGCAAAGGCACCTTACTAACTTTCAACCCAAAATCTTCTAGTTGTTGTTTAATCAGAGAATCTGAGCACAACAGCTTCCAGCAACTATGTATTCAACTTCGGCAGTTGAAAGAGCCACACAAGTTTGCTTCCTACTATGCAAGATATGAGACTTGAACCAAGAAGATGACAAATCCCACTTGTGTTTTTTCTGTTCAGCTTACACCCTGCAAAATCAGAATCAGAGTAGCCAACCAAATGTATAGGAGAATGAGAAGGATACCATAAACCAACAGTGGTTGTGCTCTTAAGATATTTCAGAATTCGTTTTGCAGCTTTGAAGTGAGATTCACTTGGATTGGATTGAAATCTAGCACAAAGACAAAAATGAAAACATGATGTCTAACCTGCTAGCAGTGAGATAAAGTAAAGAACCAATCAATCCTCTGAATTTGGTTTGATCTACTGATGTTCTAGCCAAGTCAGCATCCATATAATAGCTTGTAAACATTGGTATGGATGCCTCTTTGCAGTTTTCCATCTCAAACTTCTTTGAGAATCTCCTTGTAATACTTGGTTTGGCTAAGAAAAATTGCTTGACCTACAACTTTGAGTTCAATATGAGACACAAATGCCATATGTTTGCATTAATTAGAGACAAATGTTCTAGTAGAAACTCCCTTATCAATCTTTCCGATGATATTTTCCACTGAAAGATCCCTAGGAATCCTCCACTCCTTAGGAAGCTCATCTTGTTGCATAAATTCAATCGGTTGCTTTTCTGGATAGGTTTCCAGCTTCTCTATAATGATGTTCTACTCATCCTCTTCTGCAAAATTCTTCCTGGATTCCTGTTCTACATTATTAGACTCATAAGATAACAATGTGAACAGGCTCTTCAACAGTCATAAGCCTCTTGTTATATACTCTATAAGCATGACTAGGTAATGAATAACCAAGAAAGATACCATTATTCGCTTTTTCATCAAACTTGCCAAGGTTTTCCTTACCATTATTCAAGATCTAACACTTGCAGCCAAACACTTTTAGATGACCAATGTTGGGTTTTCTCCTATTAAACAATTCATAAAGAGCTTTCTTCAAGATTGGTCAATTGAGGACCTTCTTCATCACATAGCAAGTTGTGCTTACAACATCAACCCAAAAATATTTATGTAAAGAGGATTCACTTAACATGGTTCTAACAAGTTCCTCAAGAGACATGTTCTTCCTTTCCACTACCTCATTTTGTTGGGGAGTTTTGGGAGCATAAAAGTTATGGAAAATCCCAAATTTTTCACAAAAAACATTGAATTTTTCATTTTGAAATTCCCATCCACGATCACTACGAATGGCACAAATGTTACGGCAACACATGTTTTATAATCTCTTAGCAAGCTTTTTGAATGCAGAAAATGCATCACTCTTGGATTCCAAGAACAATGTCCATGTGAATCTAGAAAAATCATCAATTATAACAAGAGCATAGTAGTTTCCACTAAGACTCGTGGTTCTTGAAGAACTAAATAAAATCCATGTGCAGCAGTTCAAAGGGTTTTGAAGTAGAAACTACACTTTTCAGTTTGAAAGAATGTTTGATTTGCTTCCCCTTTTGACATGCTTCACATATATGGTCTTTCTCAAACTTGAGTTTGGGTAAACCTACTACCACAAGATCTTTAGAGATCAGTTTATTTAGATGATGCATGTGGATATGTGTTATCTCTCTATGCCATAAGCATGATTCTTCATGTTTGGTTAGAAGATCGCCAATAAATGCAAAATATCATATATAAAGAAGATAAACATTGTTAACCCTTTTACCAATCAACAATATTTCCTGTGAATTAGATAGTCATATCTCACAAGTGTTGGGCTTGAAGGTTACTTGATAACCTTTGTCACACAACTTGCTAATGCTAAGGAGACTATGCTTGAGTCCTTCCACAAATAGCACATCATGAATCAAGAAGGTGTTCTTGTCACCAATGGTGCCTCTTCCAAGAATCTTCCCTTTGTTGTTGTCTCCATAAGTCACATGACCTTCGTGCTTGAGGAAAAGATTGACAAACTTGCTTTTATCCCCTATGATGTGCTTAAAACATCCACTGTCCCGGTACCACATATGTTGATTTTCCACCAAAGTACCCTACAAGGCAAAATCAAGATGCAAGATTTGGTTCCCTTACAAATGTGGGTCCATGAGTATTAACTGATGGATTAGGATCCTTAGAATTCTTAGGAACCCATTTCAAAATACCTTTGGGTACATAAAATTTCCTAACTCTACAAAATCTAACAGAGTGGCCTCTTTTCATACAATAAAAGCATGAAACAACCGATTGTTTCGACTTTTCAATCGCCTGTTTTTCAAAAAAACTTGTAACTGCTTTTTTCTTGCTGCGTGGATTAAAACTCAATCCATCTTTTCCAAAAACACAATTTTGAGATGCAAGAACAGTCTCAAAGTTTGATTTGCCTTTTGAAATCTTATCCATAGTTTTACAAGGTAGTGAACCTTCTTTTGAAGAGATTCACAATTTTCACAAAAATTTGAGTCACATTTGTAAGAAGAGTTTTTGTAAATCAACTCCAGATTTTCAAAATCATTTTTTGAATTATTAACCTCTTCTTCCAATGCTTGGACTCTATTTTCCAGCCAATTATTCAAGTCTTTCAATCGGTTCTTCAAAAGGGTCAGCCTATTTGCTTCTTCATGAGTTTCTTTAAATGCATCAAGAAGTTAGCTGTAATTTTCAAAATTGATTGAGGTGCTGGAACTTACACTGCTTGTGTCAGATCCTCCCTTTGCCATTAGGCACAGATTTTCCTCTTCATCTTCACTTGATGGTGAACTTGAGGAAGAAACATCATTGTCTTGCCAAGCAATGTAGGCTCTTTTAGATTTTTCCTTCTTATCAAATTTCTTGCTTGACCCTTTCTCTTTAATTTCTTTGTTGGGGATATCAGCTTTTATATGGCCATGTTAACCACATCCAAAGCAGGTATATTTGTTCGTATTAAAATCATTGAGTTTCTTGTTGTTATACCTATTGGAGGATTGTTTCTTGTTGTTGTTTTTCTTCAAGAATTTGCTGAATTTCCTGGTCAACAAATTAAGAGTTTCTCCATCACTATCCTCACTTGATTCTTGACAGTTTTTTTAACCAGCAGGATTCAAAGCAATGTTTCTCAGATGCTTCTTTTCATGCTCTTGATCATTCATCCTATTCATCTCCAATTCATGTTCTCTAAGCTTTCTAAACAGTGAAGTTGTTGTCAAGGATGTTAAATCTCTAGATTTAAAGATGGTTGTGACTTTGGGCTACCAAGATCTATCTAAACACTTGAGGATCTTGATATTGAATTCCTCCCTTTCAAAGGTTTTTCCTAAGTTGATCAGATGGTTAACAATATGGGTGAACCTCTTTTGAACATCAACAATGGTCTCCCCTTTTTGCATTCTAAACATCTCATACTCTTGTATTAGAGTGTGCTTTCTTGCTCTCTTTACACCATTGGTTCCTTCATGAGTAACTTCAAGAATATCCCACATTTCTTTAGCTGAAGCACATTGTGATACCTTGAAAAACTCATCAGAATTTAAAGCAGATGTTATGATATTCTTAGCAATGCAATCAAACTTAGCCTTTTTGCTTTCGGACTCAGTCCATTGAGACCAAGGATTTTCAACAAAAACATTATCTTTTTCAATTTTTGGAATAAAAGGACCATTTTCAATTACGTCCCAAATTCCTCTATCAATTGATTCCACAAAGATCTTCATTCTTACCTTCCAAAACTGGTAATTCAAACCACAAAACAAAGGTGATTTGTTAATAAATGCACCCTCCCCAAAGGGTAGTTTTTCAGCCATGAAAAAGATTTTAGGATCGAAAACTTGAATGACTTTCAAGAACTTAGCTCTGCTGCCAATTGTTAGAGATGTAGGCCTTAAACAAGAGGGGGTGAATTGTTTATGAAAGATTTTTGCAAATGTTGAAGGTAGATTGAAATCCAATGAGAAATCAATGAAGTAGAAATGAGTTTAGCCAAAAAAAAATTTGTTTTTAATATGATTTCAAAAAATCAATCGGTTGTTTTTGTGAAACAATCGGTTGTTTTTATCAACATTTATTAAAAATCAAAGCATAACATATTTAAAAGAGATAAAGGATAGAAAGATCAACACAAAAAGTTTTATATTGGTTCACTCTTTACCAAGAGCTACATCTAATCCTCAGAAACCTCTGAGTATTCCACTAAGCAATCAAACACTTTGATTACACAACACACACCAAAGTGGTGATCTTGAACCCTTTAAGAATACACACCACCTTTGACAAAAACACTGGTTGATTTCCCCCTACATACATTGTTGGCAAAAGGAAAACCGTTCACAATTTGTTAATCCCCCAGTCAGAGTTGGAAAAAATTGGAGTTGAACTTCACTACACACAAAGGGGAGGAGACATTACCTTTCATGGTCTCCACCAAGCCATTTTGTATCCTATCATATCACTTCGTGATATTGGGTTTGGTGCTAGGAGTTTTGTGGAGAAAATTGAGTCATATCCGGTATCGACCGGTACACTACACTATTGACGCCTCACGGTGGACGCCAATTGTACCTGTATAGACAAATAGGGGCTTAGATAGTACCTGGATGTAACAATTGTCTTTGATCTCTCGTTCGCTCCTCCTTCGTCCTTCTCGTACTCGCTTCTCTGTGCCCGGTTGGGAGTTAACCTACAAAAGGTTCTCCGACGATCAAGTAAGTACTCTGCATAAGAGAGTGTATGATTTATTTGATAAATGCATACCTTACTCCTTTGTAGAGGATTTATTTATAATGTTTGGTTATGGTGGTTATGGGCCCTCTGTTATGATGAGTCGAATCTATCAAATATCAGTGTTAATTTATTTCTTGGAAGGTTTCCTTATTTCTCGAGACGTTACCTAGATTTGGTGGGATATATTCCTAATTGTCAGGAGTCTCTACAACTGTTTTAACCGCTATTTATTATAACTGCTTTAAATGTATTCTAACCTAATTAGTTGGTTACCGAAACCAACTAACTGGTTGATATAGATAATTCATTTTTCCTAATTACGGTTTTAAGTATTCCTTGTTGATATCTACTCTTTTCTGTTATATTTGTACATGATTTAGTTAATTAACTCCTTTTTTTTTAAGTTTTGATAATGTCAAATCAAATTTAATCTCGATCTATATTATATTAGATATTTTCCCGCCAAAAATTCCACTTTTTTTTTAAGGTCTTACAAATTTTTATTGTCAAATTAAAATATAAATTATCTCTTTTGCATGTAAAAAATTGTATAGATGTTTACTGGTTGTCTTAATCAGGACTCTCTTAATAAATAAAAAATTGTTTAATGTAAAGCACGCATCTTAAAACAAAACAAAAAAAACTAATTATAAACTTGTATGAAAAAGTTAATGCTATTTCATTTATAAAAAAACCTTATTTAGTAAGTGGTTTCCAAAAAATCAACGGGTTAATTTTTTGAAATAATCGGTTGTTTTTATAAGCAGTTATTAAAAATCAAAGCAGAACAGATTTAAAAGAGATAAGGGATAGAAAGATAAACACAAAAAGTTTTATATTAATTCACTCTTTATCAAGAGCTACATCCCGTTCTCAGAACCCTCTAAGTATTCCACTAAGTAATCAAACACTTTGATTACACAACACACACCAAAGTGATGATTTTAAACCCTTTAAGAACACATACCACCTTTGGCAAAAACACCACAGATCTCATAACAGTCTCTCTGAATCTGCACAACAACAATTCTTACATAAATATAGTGGTCAAGAGAGAAAAATAATGATAACACCTGGTACAATCACAGATTGAACAGAAAGAATACAATGCAATCTTATTACACTCTTAGAAATAATCCAAAGCTTAAAGCAATCTTAGAAAAACTAATTTGAAAGAGATAATCTAAATTACTAACAACAAACATATTATTTAAACTCGAATTAGTTGTTAAAAACATTTAATGCAAGAGTCAAATAGTTTTAAAACAAATTAAACCACTTCAACATAATTATGTTAAGGATTTTCAAAAATCAACCGATTGAAAACACGAAACAATCGGTTGAATTGGATTGACAGCAAGGTCAACCAATTTTAATCGTTTTCAAATTCTTTTCAAAAACACTAAGTGTGAAACAATGGATTGAATCGACATTTCAACAGGTTGATTTTCCACTTTCTTTAGAAAATATCTCTTTTTCAAAAGAACATGAATCAAGCAACCTTGGATCATAACTTTGTGTGGATTAACAAATTCAAACTACACAAAACACACACTCAATCAACAACAGAGTCTTAACTGATATTTGTTAAGATAAATAACATAAAATATTGACAATCACAGTGTTAATGTTAATGAGATGTTAGTATTATGATTACTATTTAATAATAACTCAACTTCAACATAATGATTTTTTTATTCAACTTCAAACCCTCTAAATCCTAAAACTCTAAAATATCAATAAATTTCTAAGGTAATTTTAAACAAATTTACATTTTTAAAACTTGTTTTCTATCTTTATAAACATTTTTGTTAAGTTTCCAATCCATTGTCTCAAATTAATAATTAATTATGCTAAACAAAATTGGTTTTAATAAGTTTTGCAAATATTTAATTATTTTAAAAAATAATCGACTGTGCAATTCGAAAAATTACAGTTTCATAAATAATCAGCTGTATTTTATAATAATTGAATATACTAACTCAAAATATGTTTTCTAGATTACACGAATAACATAATAATAAATTCTATTTAATTATAATTGATTATTTTTTCAATATCATAAATCAAAATTAAGTGTTATAGATTTTTTATTATAATTCTTTGTATCTTATACACCAGTTGATGTAATTACATGGTATTTGAGTGTCTGTTTCTTCTTGAATGGTGTTCAAAAAAAATTATAATTTTTTTTTATTAATTGCATAAAAAATTTGATAACTAAATAGTTTTAAAAATAATGAAAAAATCAGCTAGGATTGTTTAAATTAAATTAGATAATTTTTTGTTAAATCTAACTAGTGTAAAGTTTATATACATCTTTCTTTTCATCTTTACTGTTGTCATTAAGTATCTTTACCATTTTCATCAATTTTTTAATATAAAAAATTTAAATAATAAATTTTTTATTTAACCAATTCATGAATATGATTTTAGTCATCCCTTTTTAACACAATAATTTAAATTTTTAGAATGAACCTTAATTAACTATGTTTAATAATTTAAATTTTTAGAATGAACCTTAATTAACTATGTTTAACTTTTAAAAGGTTTAAAAAAATCAAATAAAAAATCTACATATATACTATGAATTAAAATTCCTATCTTAGAACTCTCAATTACAAATTTTCCACACTCTCGTCTCTCCTTCACATACATCTCACGGCAATAATCGAAAAGCTCCTTCGATCATCTCAAATTAAATTTCTCATAAATTAAAATTAATTAAATGCATTAATATTTTATAAAATACTAATTTAACATCTCTATAAATTGAAGCACTTAGCGTTCGTTAAAGAATAATTTGATTTATTTTACCTTCTTAAGTCATTTTAATTTCTTGTTTTAAAAGTTAATTCAAATTCACTATTTTTTTATCATCGTTTCAAATCCAAAGCCTGCTATTTACAATCTTCTGATCATCTAAGATCCTAAAATCATTGTATAAGTTCTCTCGCTCACGAGGTCTTGCCTATGAATAAAAAAAACAGAGCACTTTCTGCAATCAAAATAAAGTATCATAGCAAGCAAACCATCTGGAACTTAAACTTGTTAACATATTTCCTTTCTCCTGAAGTGAAGATATAGTTGAATGAAGCAGTATCTAAACTGTTCTGGTGTTAGTGGCACCATCAAGTAAGCATATGCCAAGATCATCCAAGTTGGGGCAACTTTGGATGCTCAACCCCTTCTCATTAGCCAAATGTAATAGGCATATAAAACACAGATGTGGAGATATGTCACTAATAGTTGCAGCAGCATTGCATTTACTTGGAAAGTTTGTCAATATATGCCTGAAAGATACCATTTCTTTCTGACCCTTTAACAAACCAATGGAGGAATTAAAACTTATCAGTCAACTTAAAAGAACAGGTAAAAAAAGCATTTAATCATCTATGCACATAGAACAGTAAAGCAAAACCATTCAGCATTAACAATGTAAGACTAGCGGAGAAGAAATTTGTCACAACAATGCATGAAGAAAACATACGTATCAAGCATTTTATTTAGTGAGGTAATGATATTGAAAGTTTATAACTAGAATAGGGACATGCAGTTTCAAGCAGATCCTTTTAACAAACGATGAAACCTTAGCATACCTGAAACGGAAGTTGAATAGATTCTTGAATATGGTCCCAGAGTGTTATTTTCAGAGCCTGCACATTGACTTGTTTGGATGTTTTGTCATACTGGACTTCAATTTTATTGATCTGTCATTTGGAAATAAATAATCATACGAATGCTCTAAGGTGGAATAATTTTTGAAAAATCGTTTGTTGAAATTAGAATCAATGAACAAGAATACAAGATCTCATGAAAGATATGATCCTTTCATCTGCATATATGAATTATGATACAATCATATATCCAGAGCAACGATGTAAATTATTCAATAAAAACTGTGAACCCACTTGACGAGGCCGAGAAATAAGTGTGCTAGAGTCACCCATGTCATTATATACATCAGTAACATCATCACAAACACTTCCATCATCCCAGGAAGGGAATGATTCGTTATTATAGCATTGTTCTTCTGAGACATCTGCAAATACATTTGAGTTTTAAACGCAATCAATCACAAATGAAAATGCTCTAAAATGTCTTTTGTATTGACAGCAAAGATATATAGAGAATTATTGATATCACAATAGTATATTTTACCTGGTACCATTCTCGCTCTCCTCCCAATACACTGCAGAAAAAATAGCAAGCATTGGAGAAACAATAATCATTTCTATGGACAGAGATATTTAAAACTATTTTTATATACGTTAATAAAACACCTTTACATAAGGCAAAAGAAATAACTTGACAAGATCCTCTGGTTCGTAGTGCCAGTCCTCTGGAAGTTTTGAAACGCAAGGTGATATATTTTCTGGGAGCAGTAATGATTTGGGATTCTTGGGAGGAGAAAAAATATCAGGTATTATTTTATCCAGAAAACTTGTGAATTCTAAATCAACTTTGACCTGTCTCTTTGTCCTTGGCTGCCTGGTTTTCTGGATCATCAACTCATCCTCGGAAGTACAATAAGTAGAATGAACCTTTGACTTTGAGCCTAGAAATGGATCAGAATTTATTAACACACTGAGCTTCCAAATATAGATACAACTAGCCATTACAATCTCTAGCTGCTTCCTATATCCCACCTTGAATTTTTTTATATTTCCAATGATCAGGACCTGCCCATGATTTTTTCTTTGACCTAAAACCCAGACTCAAAAATAAACATCCATCGACATTGTCAAATATGTCATCCATATCAGGGTCTTGGGAATTAAAAGGTTCTTTTTCCTACAATGAGATATGAGGCCCATCAAACACTTGCTATAACAACACAAATTAATCTTTTAAAATATCTGCCAAGATAAGCATTGGTGTTATTGCTGAAGCATTACAAAACCTCATGGTAACTTGGAAAACTAGGGTCTGCGTCACTAAAGCCCCCTTCAGCAGCAAATGTTTGGGTATCGTGTCCATAACTCCAAGAGGAGCAGTTCTCATATTCTTCTTTTCCATTGACAACTTTACAATCAATAGCTGCATCAAACTCTTCAGCTGATTTCTCGCCAGAAGATTGAAAATCAAAAGGCCTTCTATTATTTTCATCAAATTGATTTACTATCATCCGGAGAGTTGGAGAGATTACATCTTTCGTATGCATATTCAGTATCATCTGTTCAACACAGTCTATACAAGAGTAAAGATAACTAAGTCCCTGGTCCATATTGAATGTTTGCATTTGTTATGTTACACCAGTTTTGCTACTCCATTTAAAAGATCAATATACCTCTGGCGAAAGAAAGATCAATTGTATCTGAAATATCATGATCATTTTGACTGATTATGCACTTCGCGGGCACTTCAAGTGAGTCAAAGAGCACCCTACATTTACCATATACGCCAAGATTATTCATCAAAAGGCCTTTGGCTCCACCTTCATCAAATTTTGCTGATGTCTGGTGATAGAGTGGATCCACTGCAAATGCAACTGAAAAACAAATATATTGTCAGCACAACCTCTATCCCACATGACAAACAAGTGACAAATAGAAAGAGATTTGAGATCACCGTCAAACTTCTTTACATTAAGAACCTCAAAAGATGATTCCAATGTTGACAAAAAAGACAACTGCATGGACAAACACCGCTTAGAACTTAGCAAAATGTATGATTTCAATCCAAAGATCTAGATTATTAACCTTTTTGTCAACTTCCTTCCTGCTTGCCTGTCCATTTCCAGCATTAACACTCCCTAAAGTAGCGTCTGAAGACTATGACACTGTGCATTAGAAACTATTAAAGAATAAAAAGGTTAAAATATACCGCGGTCATTCATAGTTCATACATTCTTAAGATACCAAATTTTCAAGTAGAATTAGATAACTCGTGATACAATTAAGGAGAAAAAACAATCCCCATTTCCCCCATTTGCAAAGCAAAGGACAACCTATATCGTCATAAAAGGGCAAAAAATGTTCATTGATAAGAGGGTACTTATAGTAACCTTCCTCGGTATCTTGGCCTGCTCTATTCATTCCAGCAAGGACTTTATATGCATTGGAATGCACCGAATCCACCCTTAAGGAATATATTCTGACTCCAGCTTCAAGAGTACAGCTTGCCTGCCCAAAAAAAAAAAGAAGAGGAACGTAACAGTGATGTATATAGAAGCATCTGCTTTTAGTGTCACAGATGTCTCATTGATGGATTTACACTTGCAAACGTGCATGTTCAAAACATACAAATCAAGTAGCAAGCAGAACATACTATTTGAAAATTAGTCTCCACTGGATTCCCTTCTTCAACCCTAATAATATCGGTGAGGTGATCGATCAAATCCAACTCCCACGTGTTTTTCTGATTGATTTTCTGCACAAAACAAAATAAACTTCATCTCAGAACAAAGCCAATAAATAATAAGGAAAACCAAACAACAGAAAGAGTAGTATGCGATGACGATTTTGATGATTACATTTTCGGAAGCGAGCTTTATGCAGTTGTGGAACAACTCGAGAATCTGGTGCTTGTTGAGACAGGGAATAGACTTGGGACGGTGCGAGTGGAAGTTGACGGCAAGGGACTTGTGGTGGCGGATGGCGGCGGCGCGGGCTGCACGAGCCTGGGCTCGTTCGAGCTGGTCGTCGTTGGAGCCCACGAAGAAGGCACTCGTGGGAGACTGCATACGAGCGGACATGGGAACCCTCGTTTTGTGGACCATCGTTGGACTTGAGATTAAGGCTTCCGCCATTGAAATGTAGGATTCGTGCAACTGTTTAGTAACAGAAAATAAACTGTCTATTTTCCCTCCATTTACTGCACTTTGAATTCTTAGGGAAATCAAACACTTGCTCACAAAGGAAACCGGTAATCAAAATAGTTTTTCACTATTAAAATCATTATTAGTTAGTGTTTCTGAAGGTAATTTTTTAATTAAATTTACTTATTTGAATTGTTTTCTTTTTTTTCTATTACTAATGTCAAGTGCAATCCCTTTTTATTTTATTTTTATTTGTTATTTTGAAAGATAATGATTGGGTTATTTTTCTATTTAGGAAAATTCTTTCTTCACAGTTTTTTTACAAGGTTTGAACTGAATTCATGAAAGTATAGTTTCTCGAGTTACTACAGCCATAATAACTAGCATGAAGAACTTCTATTATTGTGATTATTGTGAAGGTAAGTTTAATTTTTTTTCTCATTGAATCTTCCTCACACTATTTCTAGACCCTGCTTCTTCTTTTATCGTGTGTTGCATTGATATTAGATTATACAATTCAATTTTCTTTTTATTTTAACATTACAATTCATTATATAAAATCGGATAAAGATATACATTCTATAAATACGGACGCAATGTATATTAGATTATACAATCCAATTTGTAATATAAATTAAATATATAACAATCCAGAAGTTAAAACTAAATCTATGATTACCTACCAATTGTAGAATTAAATATATAAATTAAATTCATAAATGATATTGTACAATTCATTTTAGCTTCGAATTGTTTAATTTAGTATGTATATTTTTAAATTGGAGAAATTTAGGATTCTTTAATCCAGTACACAAATGAGTACATTTAAAATTTTGAAATTATATAAAATGCTAAAAAACCAATGGAGGTGCAGCGAGAATTTACCTTGAATTTACATAGTTAAAATTCGATCATCTAAGTCTACTACATTACATCTTCTATAAATAATCTATAAATAATGACCAATTTAATTCAGCTAACTTATTAGTGAATTTTAAAAAAAAATGGTTTAGAGGTGATTAAATGAGTCATTTCACTTAATTTGGTTTTTTAATTTTTTTTTTACTTCAACTTATTTTTTCTAATTAAATGAGTGGCTCGCTTAATTTGATTTTGTAAATTTTTTTACTTCAACCTATTTTTTATTTTTTCCAATATAAAAACTGAAACCAAATGTCAAATGGCCGAAATAAATGTGAGAAAAAAATATCATCATATTATTGTGAATATTAATAACCACATGACATATTAATATCCAAAAAGAATCAATACCTATAAATGATAATTATAAATCACGTTAACGTACCTACCAAACACAAATACTAAATCATAATTATAAATAAAATCTAAATAATATAAAAAAAGGAATCCAACATATTCAATTTAAAACTTAAACACTAAATAACTAAATACAATTCAAAATTATCTTAAACTCAAAATATAATCCAAACTTATAAAAATATAAATTACTATCCAACATTCATTAGTGTTTCCTGCCCTTGTCTAACATTAGAGTTAGAGTATTGAACAAAGAAGTTCAAAACGTATTTTTTTCTCTTAAATCGCTGTATAAGATAAAAAAAAATGTTAACTAATAATAATATAATATTAAGTAATAAATTGTATAAAAAAATAAAAAATAAAATAAAATTAATGGAGATAAGTAAGCGTCCCTTATACTAATTTGTTTGTATACTTAAAATACAATGTATTAAAAACTTATAAAAGAGTATATATAAGATAGGGAAGTCATTCACGAAATAAAAATACTTGACAATGACTATTTTTAACAAGAAAAAAAATATTTTCACATTTAAACAATCACTTCATAATCTGCTTTTTAAAAATAATATAATAATTAAATAACACTATTTTATAATTATAAAGAAATACAGAAAAATGGTAAAATAAATAGTTGTATAAATTTATTGTGGTATAAAATCTCATAGCTCTTTTTACAAGGATTTATTAAGTAAATGAAGATTGTTCAACATCATTGATGTCTTGAAGTTGATATTTAAATAGTTAAAATTAGGTTTAATACCATTTTTTTAATATAACTAGTAAAAAATCAATTCAGTTTTTAATTTTTATTTTCTTTGTCTTAATTTTTTTAAAATTTTAATTTGTTCTTTTCTATTTTATTGTTCTTGATGTTGTTAAGTATGTGTTGATTGAGTAGATAGAGTTGAATAGATTAGTGGTATGAGAATTACTTTTTTTTATGCACCTAATGAAGTCATTTTTTTTCTCTTTAGATTATTTTTCTTTTCTCTTTTGGTTCATCAATGTTTTAATACTACTCGTAGTTGTAATGGATGAGGATTGTAAAATCAGTGTAATTATTCTTATGGTTGTGGGAGTAGAAGTTCTTACGTTGCACCCAATTGTTATTGTGGAGAGCTTTTAGTATTGAAAAGAGTTATAACACTTAAGAATGTTGAGAAACAACTTTGGAATTGTCCTTCCCAACTACAAGATTATAGTTATGGATTTTTTTTATTAAACCTATATTTATTTTGTACAACTACTTGATTTGTTTAGTTTTATGGTTTTGTTCAAAAATATAGTGACGATAGAGATGTGTTAGGGTGTAAAGATACATCCAAATTTTGTTAGAAATACGTCTAGATAATACATACATGTTAATTACAATTGTACTTCAAAATAAATTTAGATGTTAATTACAATTGTACTTCAAAATGCATTAAGATAATTAGTTCCTATGAATAACATACTTGTAGTTCAAAATACATCGAGATAATTAATTCCTCTAACTAACATAGATATACTTCAAAATACATGTTAAAACCACAAAAAATACTACGCAATCATAACTTCCAAATAGCACCCTTCCTATTCTATAATTTTAGTCTGGTGTTAGGTCTGACATATGTTGATAGGTGACCTTAGTCCCTTAATTATGTGTCAAAATTTTCAGTCTAAACAGATGTTAATGTACATTCACACAACAATCTAATGTATATTTTTACTTGTATGAGAGGAATACTTTTCCAATATTCCAATTGATTTAAATATTTAAGTCTATTAGATATTTTTAATTGAAAAACTTGTTTTTTTACTTTCAAATTACAAATGATAGAACAAGTATAATACAACTACATAAAGCTTTTCAAGTTAAATCCCATTGCCCATATGTTTAGAGAAATAAAGCTTAAGTTTTCAAAGAATATCTATTAAGTGAAAATTAGAAGCTATCCATATATGATTTTTAGTTTAAATGTGATTTTGAAACGAATATAACATATATCCAAAAACTAGACATACCCTAAATTCTAGTTATTAAAATTATAATAGTAATTTGAACTCAAAAAGTTAGATTTTGATAAAATTATAATTAAAATCTTTATATTAGAATTCTTTTTTTTGTAAATGTGAGAAGAGACAGTATTCCAATAATCTTATTGATATATGAGATCAACCAATGACATAAGCACACTGGTATAAATAAAATTGAAAATCCAAATAATCATTTAATAAGTTCTACCGCGTCAAGTTGATTTAACACATGTTCCCCCATCCAAATAATAACTAATAAAATACACTCTACCTAATGTTAGAGTATACTTATCAATTAATGTCATATCTTTTATTGTCTTCATTAATAGTAGGATTACTTTTCACGTAAGATTCCAAAAATACATTTAACTATTACAATACAAATCCTACATGTTTATATATAAGTTTAGAATTTTTCAAAACATTCCTAATATATGATTATGAATAAAAATATAAATATTAACAATATAAAATCCAAAACAACATTCTAAAGTCTTCTAGAACCTCGTGTACAAGTACAATCATCGCAATTTACAATACAACAAGAAAAGAAAGGGTAAGCTAGTGAAAATAAAGTTTTATAATATACACATTTAAATCAAAAGAGAAAACCAAATTACATGATCAATTTCTCAATTATTCAATCTTTTTCAAATCCCAACATAAAACAATCACATAGATCACACATGAATCTACATATCCAGGATATTCAACTAACAGAATAACAACTGACGCCTTCCAGAAGACTCGTATTAAGTAAGTCCTACCATATATTAACACCTGATCCAAAGATTATTAGCGAAACCAAGAGAAAGGATCAGGGTAAGTTCAATACAACCCAAGTCGTGCATCTCATATGTCACGATGTGCATGAACTCTCTCATTAGCTTCTCATTACCTAATATCTTAGTCTGTGTGACTTAGATAATTAATGAAGCTCAAAGATCTTTGTTACCACATAGGCACTAATACTTAATACACAAACAAATATCAGTTCATACATTATCTATGAATTCAATTTCATATCATTTTCATCATACAATATCATTCAAAACACAATCCACAACATTTAAAATCTTATTTAACATAAACAAATAACACTTAAATACTAAACCATCAAAATCTAATATTTTTATAAGTTTAAACAATATATATATATAAACAAACAACACAATATATAAACAAACAACATCCCTGCAAGAGAAATTGAATATCCCCTCCACATTTAGATCTTTTAACCTAGGGTACTATTGAAAGTTAAAGTTAGTTTCCCTTAACTGTAATTTCTTATTCCGAGGAAATTCCTGTTCAGGTAGGAGAACCATTATAAAATCTAAGGACCTAAAACAAGTTACTCAAACATTATCAAATTTTAGTATGTGGTAAAACAAGTTGAGAGGAACATTTTTTCCAATTGTTCCCATCAAGATTGATGACTAAATCATAGAAAAAAACAAAGAATAAGAGATCTTTAGAGTAAAAATGAACTTACTCTGTTTGAAGATCTGATCGGGTAAAAATATAATCTGACTCATCAGCTACTGCAGGATGTGATCAAATTTTGAAATAGATGAGAGAAAAAAAAAACAAAGTAACTTTACGGGTGGTTACACTTTATATACAAATAGTCTCAATAACTTATCAACACATTGCATGTCCATGAATACATCTAATGAGCCTGAAAGTTATTTTGCCTCCACTTACACAATATCAATAATGTTGAGGATTTTCTTTGAACATGCCTCTATGACAGGAATATCTTGTGGGGGTAAAGACATGCTCCAATTTCATCAATTTATCCATCAAGTTCGTGATACAATTACAACAATTCTCCATTAAATTTACAAAACTGCAATTGTCAATTGGTTTTTCCAACTTAAGCAAGCTAATGATTAAGTGAATGAGTACTTTTATAACTAAAAGTGTATTAGATACCACCTTAACTCTTTCGGCCTTTATCTCTTCAGGTGTCAAGTCATTCCCTAAATTATTTTCACTTGAATTACCATCATGGACTTTGCTATTTCTGGACAACTCTCACAAAAAGTGTTGTCAACTTGGTATCAGATGAAGCAAGTTTCAATTATTTCATCTCCTGAAAACATCCTTCACTGAGACAACAATATGCGTCACTCCTCGCGCTCGCCTAATTGTTGTAATATTTGTGAAAGAAATCCTTTTAAGGACAAAACATGCTTCTCATATAGTATCAACCAATTTTGGTACTGATAGTTTTAGTTATTTACAGGTCCTCGGTATTATAAAACCAAAAGTATCTTTAATTTATGCATATTAAACTATAAGTATTCTGAGATTTTATTAAATCAAATTTTAATCTTAAACTAGATCGATTACATAATAAATTAAGAAACTGAAATACATTCTCTAACACCATGCCTGTGAGGAAAGAAAACTCCAAATCATAATAAATAAATGTAACTCTCTCCAAAAAAATAAATATAACTCTCTCAAATATGGATATATGAATATGCACATCCAATAAAAACATATTTTGAAAAAGAAAAAGTGACTCACATACATAAAAAAAATTGTACATGGTTGGACCATAAACCTTAATGAACTAAAAAAAAAATGCAATGAAATTAATAAACTAAACAACTAAAACTTCATACATCATTTTAATCCCATAAAACCCTAAACTAAACATTAACCCTAAACTAAACATTAAGAACCATAATTAAAGATTCACAAGCATCAACTCACCTAAGTCAATAGAAAAACATCACAATCTAGGAACCAACAACAATGACAAAAGTGCCACCTATGACATAATCAAATTAACAATAAAACGTTACTAACACTACTACTACTACACCTTAAACACGGCCAACAAATCAAAATTACACAGTATAATTCAGAAGCTTAACACTCGAAAAACAAAGTTGTCATAATCATGGAGAAACATAAATATCAATCTACTTAAGGATGAAAAGTAAAATGCAACCTCGGGTGCCTTTGCAACAGTAGGTAGATTTTAACAAGCCAAAGAATAGCCAGTGTGATCTCAAATTGTGTCAAACGATCAATTAAGACAGGACTAACAAATTGATTAATTAATGTGTACAACAGAAATCTGAATGTCCAAAAGTCTGGACGCAGGATCTCCCAGATGAACCATCGACGCACTTTACACACTTGCATACTTGCATCAACAGCCTTTTATATCGTTTCCATGATGCTCTCGTTTTTTCATGCACCGACAATTTGACATTGAGGATTAGTATCAGTCACATTACAAGGATCTTAATTTGATTTTCTAATCAAAAATGCAATAATGCATCCCAATATGCCACCAGCAACAACCTGTACCAAAGAAAACAGTAGTCTCTGATTATTTGAAAAATGTAAAAGCACAATCAGCAAAATAGGACCCTCAAAGCTTTCCACAAGTAATGGCTTGTACAATTAGGTATTAGTGGACCAATAATGTTTAGCACCTATCAAACATAAATATGATGGCGATTGGACTATGAAAGGTAAGCTGGCTATATGGGGTTCGGCCAGATATGGCGTATGGTATTGTATAATATCTGCTCATGGACATAAATACTCCAACAACAACAGATATTACTTGCTAATGAACATTGAAGGAAATTGCGGGCCAGGAAACAGAAGAGTAAAGTTGACATCTATCATAACAAGGAAGCACTGGAACAACCTTAAGCATGGGAAAAAGTTCAACGCACCTGAAGTGGAGTATGACCAAGTGAATCACGCAGCGGTCTGACATTAGACAATGGATGTTCAGGAGGTAGTTCGCATACAATTTGATTAAGCAACTGCAGTACGTCACAGAAGCAGCATATAAAATTTACATTATAGATAAACTAATGGCAAAATGTAGAGCAAGACAATAACACTAGCATCATGTAAAAACCTTACTTCTGCTTGCCGACCAGCATGAAGTCTAACTCCTGACGCATCATACATTACCTACAAAAGTTACCCAAAACTTAATCATCCCACTTGACCGTAGTAAAGACCAAGACCCGCAAAGACACTTATATTTCCAAGCTCAGATAAAAATCATCTCTAACAATTTATAATAACAAAAATAAGGAAGCACGGCAAAATGCTCATAAGACTCCCTATCTATTTATTTTAGAGAAAGAATTGTGATGGAAATAACAATCAGCATATTATACAAGAACATGTTACTAACATAAGAACTAATAACATTCTGAGATTAAATCCATCGCATAGTAAATTCCAAACACATACGATGCATTTTTTAATGCTCCACCAATGGAAGCATAACAACAATGAAAGTGGTAAGTAAATCTGCAAGTGGAGTTCTTTTTCGGAACATGTGGAATAATTTGTATTTGGGGCAACACAAGACTCAAAAGACCGATATTCATACCAAATAAAATCTTTACATGAATGCAATTGTATGTGTTTCTCTTCTACATCCCAATTTCTGTAGGACACAATAAATTTTGTTCCAAATACTGCAACGTATTATGGCTTCTTAAAACATCAAATCATAGTTATTGATTAATTAATAAAACTGAGACTAAACACAAGAAAGCAAAGTACAATATAATAATGTTTAACACAAGAAAGCAAAGTACAATATATATTTCCAGACATGTCAAAACCAAAAAATGAAAAATAATGTTTAACACAAACAAGACAATACAGCATACATACAATGCATGCCAAGACCACGGCAACAGCAAAAGCAGATGACCCTGCCCCTTCTTGGAGACCTATAGCAACAACTAGAGCCGACACCGTTGCAGAATGTGACGAAGGCATTCCACCCGAATCAAGCAACCTTTTAGAATCCCATCGCTTTTCCTTATACCTGAGTATCTAACAGAAAAGTTTTGCAAAAATTTGAGCTCATATTTCCAATCTCGTACAGTTCAGCCCAAAGAAAAAATTCAGTTCTAAAGACAAAAAACAACACAGTATAATGCAGCCAAACGTCCAAAAATTTACGAGATGGCAGCAAACACGTGCACACAACTTTAACTAGATATGATTCTCATTTCATTTCACGCTAGAAAAACTACCAGCTTAAACACTATTTTCAACTCATGTTCATATGTTTTTTTGTAAGATAAAACTAAATAAACTTCTATCATAAAATAAAATGGATTTATGCATAAATTAAACTCTGTTTTTCCGAAAAGGTTATCTCCCTCAGCTTCTCCAAAAAAACTGATTGAAACTTGTTCATTAAGCTAATTCTAGTACTCGAGAGAGCTTATTACATCTTCTCTAATAAGTACTTACAGAAAAAAAATTCATCCAAACAGTGGTTCAGAATCCAATCCCAACAATACAAAATAAAATATTCGATTTCTCAGAGAAGAAAAAAAATGCCAAGAAAAGCATATATATATGCACACAGAATTAGATTTCTCCACAGATTGATTCATCCCCAAGATTCCAGTATCCAGAGCACAGAGCAAAAGTACGGACCGTACATTAATTCCAAACCCTAAAACTCAAATCTCAACAAATCCTTAACCAAATACATAACACGAAACACGAATTATCGACGAAAACACAAATATTAGCAACACAGGCGTCCAAAGAGCCGGTAACACGCCGGATCCTAAAAACACACACAGCCAAGCGCGCTTTTCTTATCGTATCGCTCTGATCTAACGGACGAGGAAAAGAACAGCGATGAAGCAGATAATTGAGTTTGAACTAACGGCGCGAGAGATAAAGAGAGAAAAAACGTTACGCGGTGGTGGAAGTGTAAGAAACGGAGGGACGCACCAGGTGGTGAAGATCTTGAGGAACTGTGCGAGGGCGAAGGAGAGGAAGGCGGATATGAGAGGAAGATTGGAAGGGAGGGAGGAAGAGGCGGAGGAGGTGGTTGATGCTTGCGTGTTGGCCGCGACATCCGCCATGGTCATCACTTCGTCCATGTACCAAACTCAACAACACCTTCACTTAACTAACGTAACGTTTACCCTCACCCGCACTCCACCTCCCCCTCGCGCGTCTCTGCTGTTTCCTCACTCAATACAGACAACAAGCCTTTTGAAATTATTATTCTACCTTTTTATATGTCCCACTGCAACTCATTCTATGTCACATTAACAAAATAATTAAATCAAATTGCACATTTTTTATATTCTATAAAAACATTTTTAATTTAATTAGCTTTCCAAGAAAATTTATATGATTTCAAGAGTAATGTGTTACATTCACATACGAAAATTATTATTGTTAAAACTGTAATGTTTAGCGTGACTCTTGATTCTCACTTTTTACTTCCAAAGTCAAAATTCTCACATGCTGAATTTTTAATGAAAAATTATCATTTCATACCCACTTTTTTTTTTCTTACATCTACTTTACAATTTTTTAATAATAAAATATTATATTTAATTAATAAAATAATAATTTAAAATAAAATAATAATTATTGTTGTTGTGAAATGATAGTATAAAAATATAATAGGTGTAGTATCATGGTTCATTTTTAATATATATTCTCTTTCTTACTTCAGCTTACACGAAAATACTTTATTTCAAAAGTCTCCAACTAATATTGAATATAATATTGAATAATTACTTCTCTTGCTTCATTAATCAAGACCATTTCAACCATAATATTGAATACAATTTTTTTTTATATCCTTAACTAGATATCCAAAATTAAATTAAACAAGTATATCCGTAGTATTTGTTTGCATGTTCTTGAAGTTCATATGCTAATAGTTCCTTTTACACATGTAATGTATAACTCGATATAAAACTAGGTATATCTCTTTTTTTACTTTTATACCTTTCTTAACCTCTGTAAAACATTACCCATTTTTTTTATGCAAACACTTTTGCATAAAATGAAAATAATTCTTTGCAATTTTGGTTTCTTCATTTAATATATGCTTAGCACTTTATTTCGTAAAATTCTAGTGACTCATAAATTTTATACGTTTCTAGTTAGCTAAATTCTGGATTAAGATCACATGAAATATAAAATGTTGAATTAAATATTATACATGAATGTAGTTGAAGTTAATTGAGAACGGCAAAAACGGCTTAAGCAATCAAGTTAAATCAAATGACCTGTTGAGTATGATTTGCATGTAACAAAAATATATACATATATATTAAACACATAAAATTTTGAAACATTCTTTTTTGGAACAGGTAGTGGCTTTTAAAGAAGTAAAACAGTGGTTTTGAATTCTCCATTTTCTGATTCAGTCTTTTGACAAGTGAAGGATAATACAAATTAGATTCAAGGAAAATAAGGTCCTTCTCTAGCAATAAAAAAAAAACATCGTTTCAAGAATTCTGCATGGCTTGAAGTTATCATAGCTTTCTTCAAGCCTCACCATGATACATTAGATCGGCAATATGAGGAAAACAAAATTGACAGAACCTACACCTATAAGTTAAACTAAGAAAAATTCGGGTATAAAACCCATTGAAGAGTTGCTTTTTGTTCATTCTCAAGCTTCCTGTAGCATTAAATCCAGCCAGCAAAAAGACCAAGCATGCAGGTACTGTAACAGGATTTCATACTTCTCAGTGTCCATATTGTTGCTATAGCAAGGTTTACCATTTTTGGTTTGACTGCATCAAATTCTTGGTGCTGCATTGAGAATCACAAGTATGTCAGTTTGAGTGCCAGATATATATATATATATATATATATATATATATATATATATATATATATATATAATCAGTACAGTATTGCTAATTGCCCATATAATTAATAATTCGTTTCCATTCTACCTAAATGATGAATTGATGACATTTCATCATCAACAATTAAAAGTTACATTTATTTGAGAGGGTCAACGAAATGAACTAAATTACGGTGCAGAAGGCAAAAAATGTATGCTTTACTATAAATTTAACTTTAATCTCAGCTGAAACTTAGCTTTAGTACATATGTGAGAAAAATAAGCTCTGGAAATTTCTTCTATGATTATAGTGGATCAAAAGTACCAGGGTAATTGACAATACAAAATACCACTGTTATTATCTATTTGTACGTGAATAAAAGTTGTATCTCCATGCAGGTGGCAATTTCGTGCTCATGAATAAACATCATAAATATAGAACAGCTTGGGAATTGATGAACCAAAGTCAATGAAGTTTAATTTATCTAGTTTATCAATAAAGTTGGGTATCTAAGTTCAAATTCGTCCTTAAACATTATAAATTTCAGCAAAGAGTATTTACCGCCACCCATTGTTGCTTCTGGCAACCGCTCAATTGAGTATCTGTGTTTGGTGATGTACATTATTGGAACACCAGGAATCTGTAATACGAAAATTCAGTTCATGGGTGATCATCAGAATCTAATATCAAACAACGAAGATGAAAACTGAATAATGACTTTACCTTCCGAATTCTCCTCTTCAAATCCCGATCACATGTTGCAACAATGTAGCACTTGTGCTGTTTCCAAGAAAATAGTTTGCATAAATAAAGGGGAACACGGAAATAAGCAGCAAATGTGGGTGTTATCATTACTTTTCTTTGAAATCCTTTTAATAAAATGATTCACTTAAAATGAATATTATATGAATATATGTTGCAAAACCAAAGAATTTGGAGATGAATTCCATTAACATAAAGAATGAAGAGATTAATCCTCAGTGATACCTATTTCTTGGCTATGAATTCAAAATTGACATAAAAACTTGCTACAATTTTTTATAGTTCCAAATTACAACATGGGAGGGGACATTTGTATTCAAAAGTTCTATTCAATTAACATCTCAAGAGTAGCAGTAGTCATTTGTTTACTGATGTAGATGTCCACAAACTGTTAAGAGATTTAAAAATCACAGTCCCACATAATAGGATATCAGTAACACAACAAATTTACAAGGGTTCAGAAATCAACCAAATTTACCATCCTCTTATGAAGGCTCTTGCCTTCATTAGAGTCTTCATTATAGAACAAAAGATGAATGAAAATTTGTACACGGTTTTAGAAATCAACCAAATTTACCATCCTCTTGTGTTGGGCCTTGTCTTCATTATAGAAGAAGAGATGAATGAAAATTTGTTTTCCCATTCCTCAGGATCATAATACAGGAAAAAATAACAGTAAATATACTATTTCTCATCCAGCTTGGAAAATCATTAATCTTAATAATCAAATTGCTACCAGATGCTTCTGATAGTTTAGCTCATAAAAGTATATCACACCTGAGTAACTCTCTCAACAAGGCAGTCGTCAGCATATGTCCCTTTATGAGTACATAGTATTCTCTGAAAACGAGGATCCTTGGCAATCCTGTTATGCATTAAAGGGATAAATAAATACAATCAGAAGTTAAAACAGGAATAATATAATTCCTTTTCTTTACTAGATTGAGTGACAACTTATATGAGAAATATGACAGAGGCTTGACCTTTCTTAAATTTGTTTGAAAATAAATGTTTTTCCCTTTGTGATTTAAACAATTTGTACTCGAGCTTGAAGAGAATGTGATAATGGATGAAAATTATAAGTGGGATATTTGAATGTTATACAAACAATTTGATTTTTATGCAACCTAAAACTTAATTAACAAAAGCATGTAGTGAAAAAGAAAACTTACAGAAAGCATGGACAAGCTTAGCAAGTAAATATAAATTTGACTTTATATAGGTACCTCACTCAAAGGAGGAGCCAACCCATGCATTGGGTTGGCCCTCGTACAAGTACATATCAAATGTAAGAATATAAATCTATAATAATCAAGACATAACATCCACCTTAGAGCTACTCGATATTTTTGGCCTAGCTTCTCAAGTTCTGCCATCACACAGTCAGTGATACAAGGAGTACCTGAAAATCCAAAATACCAATAGAACAAAGGTAATAATCATAAATATGGGATGTTTGATTCACATATACAATGCAACATTACAAAGATGAGCTTCTGGCAAAGAATATTACAACAAAATATGTAAAATTCATAGTAACCTAGGCAGTCAGCTAAACTAAAAATTAAATAGATAAATTAAGACAAAGTTATTATCTCCTTCAAACTCACATTTTGCATATAAGCAGTCCATCATCCCTTTCTCCAGATCCAACTACATAAAGAAAGCCAAAAAATTGTATGAGAAAGAGACAAAAACTACAAAAATCCATCACAACTGAAATACTTTTATAATGTAATGGTGTTAACGTTAGATACTGAGCATCATATTCAATAACGCATGTCATCTACATATAGTTGCAAACATATCACATACTACAAATTTGAACTGAGTCTTCCATGGAAAGTTGACTATGTATAACCAGAATTATCATTTGTTTATTTGAAAGACATAAACAAAAAGGTATAAAATTAAGCAAAACAAAGCACACTCACTTTATTCTGTATTGAGAAATTGATGAAGTTGGTATCCACTAAAACCCGGTAAGGAGGTCCCAGGGCAGTATTGTATTGAAAGAAAAGTGCCGAAGAATGACTTGGACTAAATAATACAAATTCAAACCACAAATTAAACCAACAGAGAAAGGGATAGAGCAATAAATTCAGGACCAATTAAAAGGGGGCAAAAAGTGAGAATAGAAGCTTACATGTTTCTGGGTAACTTTTCCTTCACAGGATCCTTCTTTTCTGGATTCAAAACCTCTTCTTTGTAGCTGAATTTGACAGGATTTCAAACAATAAAAATAGTGCAAGAACAAGCACGATAAGGAAGAGAAAGCAAAACCTCACCTTTTTATTGCTTTGGAAGTGACAACCTTCTTCCTAACAGCAAACTTTGGCCCCTTTTTAGCTTTACCCATTATGAGTGCAGAGAAAGGGCTAGATTGTGCAAAACCCTGGGCAGAACCATAAATCAATATCACATATGTACGTTAAACCCACAAATATCAACCCCCCAATTATTCCTTTTTTATTAAATTCTACAAAAATTGAATTTAAATATCAATATCGAGTCTATCGCAAATACAGGGAAAACAATAAGGCAGAGTTAGTTTCAAGGTATTCCAACGAAATTGAATGAATACACTACAGAAAGCGGCATTCACGATAAGGATTTTGATGAATCCACGTGCAGTACTGAAATCGAAATCGAAAGAATCTAATAACAAGCAAGAATGACCTTCGGAGTTTGGTAAGAAGGAGATGATTCTAGTTAATGGGTAGGCATCCAATAGAGCAGAGAGAAAAGTACCTGCAGACGTGAGAAAGAAGCGGCGGCGCGTGAGAGACTGAGAGCGCACAGGTTAGCCGTCGAGGGTTCGAATAGAATGGCGGCACAAGGGTCTTGTGGAAGAAGGAAAATTGTGCAGGAAAATAATATGAATAGATTAATAGATTAATGAAAAGGTTTCTTACATCAACGAAAATAAATATTAATATTTTTTTTATTTTTTTTTAAATATATACCAGTTTTACCTTTATTTTATAAAAACATTGTGGTGGAACAACAATTTGTTTTTTTTATGATTAACATATGATTGTATAACATCAAATTATGATTTTCAGTCACACATGATTTTTTTTTACAAAATACACATCTGTTGCTTAAATGAATAAAAAAATATTTGAATGAAAGTAAAGTTAATATTAATACAAGATATTGTTTTTTCATAAAATAATACAATATAATAATTTACTATACTTAATCATTATGATTTAAAATATATTAATATCAAATAATATATATATATATATATCATAAAAAATCATCTAAATCATTCAAGTCATTCAATCAAACCAAACAATTATTAATGGCAAAAAATTCATTTATGACTCAATAAATCCTTATCAATATCCAGATTAACATATATGGGTAAAAGCTAAATTTTATTGGGCATATTTATCTTTGATATTGTTCCTCAAATAACAATGAAATTAAAAAATAATTTCATACATAGGATATGTTTCAATGATTTGATGAAAAAATAATGTTTTTTTATTAATTCCAAACATGATTCTCAATATATTAACAAAGAATTCATCACTTAAGAATCTCATGCAAATCCACAATTATTTTAAATGAATAGTATAACAATTATTTTAAATGAGTAGTATAATATATTTGAGACATGAATAATAACATATTCTATATAAGGGTTGACAAGACGAAAAAAAAACATTTTATTATCAATGGATAATATTGAGTAAATAAATTTTCACATCAAATTTAACACTATTTACTTTTATCATGAGTTTTCATACCTTTTTCAAAAAATATTCTTCAAAATCTCAACAAATTTCCAAATTTATAAAACATTGATAATATTATTAATTATATTGAGAAAATATGTTGATAATTATATACAAAAATCTAATAAGATTTCCAAATTATTTATTTTATAGAACTTTTAGACTTAATTGAAAATCAATAATATAGATATATGATAATTTTTTTGTAGAATTTAGTTTTCTAAACCAAATTTAAATTATCTTTTACCTTCACAACTTATTTTCTAAATAAATATAAAAATTACCAAATTTTACTTTTATATTTAAAATATTATCTTTTCATAGAAATAGTTGTACAATCTAAAGCACACCAATATTGTTTTTAAAGTTATCATTAAAATTTCTAAATTTTAACTTTTCTCAAATAATTGGTCCAAGTATTTTTTTTTTCAAACATATACCTCCTAAATTGGAGTTTGAAAGTTTAGAGGTGTTCTCCGAGATGATCATTTGCAATTGTAACTTTTGAATGTCTAGAAATCACAATAAAATAAGGAGAATTCCAATTATTGACAATATCTCGACAATCAAGTCATTTAGTAATATGTATTGTATGAAATAATATTTCTCTTATTCAGTTTAGGGTTTCGGCTCATACTCTCTTTAAGTAATCATATAACAACAAATTCATGTAACAACTAAAATCAAAATTACTCATTTACCAAAGATAAAAACTATTAAAATTTTCCACAACATCACATTTCTAGTATACTTGCCAAGAAATATTTTATATAACGAAAAAAATAAAAATCTCTACAATATTGACTTTAATTATAGAAAAAAACCAAATAATACAAATTCCATTTTTTAGAAATACACCAAGGTGCACTTCAAGTTATGACTATAATATTCAGATTTTGAAATCAAATAACGTCCCATCTTTAAAGTTTGAAATATTTTGAAAAAAATATTTTTTTTCAAAATATTTCAATCGGTACACCAAATAAATAGGACAATTCTGAAACTTTTTGTGCAAGTTTATATCAGTCTTCTAACCGATAATATTCACACAGTATGATATACATTCAAAAATTTATAACCAAAAACATTTATTCATCTTAATAAAACTTTCCAAAAATAAGATAAACTTTATGTGAAATCTTTTGTATGAAACTTATATTATAAAAAATCGTTTATCAATTTATAAAATACAAATTATAAATTAATCATTCATTCGTCAATTGGAAACTATATGTGATTGACAAAACAAATTGTAATTAATATCATTACATTTACATTATTATAAATATAAGCATGTTTTAATCTATAAAATTTACTATTTGAAAAGTCTACATTTCGATCTTTGTCTTTTTAATATACGCCAACATAATGTTGACATGATTAAAGAGATGTTATACCTAAATTAAATATCCATACAAATAATAGATAAATTCAAGTAATATAAATGTGTATGTCTTAAGGTAAATGATAATGATCATTTGAAACTTACTAAATTAGTGTTTTTTTTATTAACTTGAGCGTCGAGATCAACTATTAAAGATAAGATCAATAGTAAAATAGACTAGTACAAGTGAGATACTAAATTTATGATGATCACAAAAATCAAGACTAATACTGAAATAGATTAGTATAAGGGAGATACTAAATTCATGATGATCACGGAAGTTAAAAACATATTCAATACAAAATCATAAAAAAAAATTATATTTTAAATTTCTCTTGAATTTTTTTATCCAAAATAAATTAAATAAAGCATACATATGAATGTTACTTGAAAAATAATTAAAAACACCAACAAAGGTGAACATATACCAACTAAATGCATTTATAAAATTTAATAGTACGAGTGTTGTTTACTTATGTGGATGTACTTTTCACAAGTTATTTGAATCCAAGATTTTGCAGGAAGAGAAAGAGAATATATAAGTGCCAATAGTCAATATACTCCCTCTTAAAAATTTTAAGAGAAACAAAGGAAAGATCACGTTAAGATAAATTTATTTTTGAATTTACTCTTATTAAACAAATTTAACTAACAGAAAAATATTTTAATAAAATGAAATAACAATAATCAATAATAAAATGAAATTTTAATCCAAAAGTATATACTTATTTATAATAAACAAATTATATAATAATTATTATTATAAATATATTAATACTATTTACATTTAATACAAAAGATTTTTATAATTACTATTTTTAAATTTTTAAATTTTTAAATTATTTATTTCTATATAACAACTTACAATTTGTAAAGTAACTCATATTTTTTTAGAAATTAATTATTGAACTATATCGGATTATACTACTAATAATTTTAATTTATCTAAATTTACACTAAAATACCTAATATTTAATTATTCTATTTTCAAAGACAAGACTAAATGTGTAATCTTACATTTTACATCTTTAAAAAAAATAAAAATACACTGACCACAAATGTTACATCACTCACTAAAACTATCATATCACTTACAAATTTCAATAAACTTTATTCAAATATCCACATACTCCAATCCAAATAGACAAGAACTTCCTTATTATCTTTCTCTCAAATCCCCTTATATCCATCCCTCAAATTATCACACTTTCACTCATCAATATAAAGAGAACCTAAACTCTTTAAAATACATAAAAATATACAATAGACATATATTTATAACTACTCACTCAAACAAACAAGTTTATCAACATAAAAGATTAAAAATATACAATTTTTCTCTACCTAGAAGTGTTTCTACTTTTAAAAAAAAAAAAGTAATTTAATAGGAAGAGTGAACTGTGAATTAATTTGTTATTTATTAGAAATTAAAGTGAACTAAACAGTGAAGAAAGAAATAAAATAATTGAAGAAAGAGGATCTCTTGGCTCCTTCTTCGAAAATTTAAAACGCGGATCTCAAACGGTCTCATTGTTTGAATTTAAACAAATATCCATCGTTAGATCACCAAATCTTTTTCTTTCGCCTTCGCTTCTTCTAACTTTTCTTTCTCTCTCCTTCACCATTTCCTCATTGTTCAACTTCATCCTCTTTCTCCCTTCTCTCTCCGTCTTTCTCACAAACACAACTCCTCCATTTCCCCAAATCCTCCGCCGAGATCGATCACTTCACGATGCCGTTCCTATCCGAGGCTGCCAGCGCGATTAAGAGCAGGTTCGGTTTCCACGACCACCCTTCCGCTTCGCTTTCGCTGGTTCAGAACACTCCGGATCTTCTGAAATCCGCTGCCAAGGACTCGCTCGCACAAAGCTCCATAGTTCGAAACCTAAGCGAGTGGGACGACGAAAGTGTAGTCGGACAGAGTAGCGCCGCCGTTTCTTCATCTCAGAGCTTTGAATTCTGCGAGGATCCTTCCTTCTGGAAAGATCACAATGTTCAGGTACAACAGCAGTACATTGCTCTATGCAAGTTTAGTAGGTCCAATTCAAAACTTCCTAGTGTTTCAAGGGTACTGCTGATGAAACGAAATTTTGTGTTTGTTAATTTCAAGATTTATGGCTATAATTGTTTTGTCTCCTCTGTAAGTAATGAAATTGTATAATTACAGTTGTTTGGGGGAGTATTTGTAATTATTAATATTTGAAAATGGTTTTTAATTAGGTTCACGTTTCTCTGTTTTTTATAGTTTGATTTAAGGGAATTGAGTTTGATATGATTTACTTTTGCGAGCTAGGTTATAATTAGAATGCGTCCTCTTAGCAACTCTGAAATATCGGTGCAAGGGCATGGAAAGTGTGTTAGGCAAGAGAGTTGTCAAACAATTACATGGAGTGGACCTCCCGAGTCGCGGTTTACTTTTGATGCGGTTGCTGATGAGAATGTTAGCCAGGTAAACTTTGTTGGATAATTTCTTTCATATTGCGGTTTTTTGTAATTCTTATTGTAATTCTTGTACAAACTTTGCTGTTTGTTTTTAATTTTTTTGGAATTTGGAAGCTTTGGTTTCACACTTCACATGCTTGATATGACAGGAGAATCTCTTTAAAGTAGCTGGTTTGCCAATGGTAGAAAATTGCATGGGAGGCTACAACAGCTGCATGTTTGCTTATGGTCAGGTGAGTCATTGATCAGCTCCTGTTCTTGTTGATCTACCTCATCTTATTTTGAGTCTACTCCAGCATAGTAACGATTGTAAGGATGCATCTGTGTCACATTTGTTACGTGATTTTGTAAAAATATCTAGGTATGTTTTATTCCCAGGCTCATCTGCACATTTTTTATTCCCTTCTCCATTCTTTTATTATTTTACTTTAGTTAATTTAGAATTTAAATAGTATTCCCGGGAACATGAAAAATTAACTAAACGTATTTTTAGACATGCCTAGGAATAATTTTTCAATCATAACATTTCCGTGAATCACATTACCCAGGAATATAAATCATGATTTTAATTTTAACATGAAACAAATGGCCCATAAGGCTTTTGTATCATAAATTGCATGTTTTACCTGGACTTGTTCTTTTTTCTGGAATATGATAATGAAACTCTCGTGTGGTCGCTAAAAATAATTGATTTTGTACAGACTGGAAGTGGGAAGACACACACCATGCTTGGTGACATTGAGGGGGGAACTAGAAGACACAGTGTCAACTGTGGGATGACACCAAGAATTTTTGAGCACTTATTTTCTAGAATTCAAAAGGTATAGTTTATTGTTGAACTAGACACTCAATTATTATTTAAGGAATGTATACCTTAGATTAATGCAATTTCTTGTACATCAGACGAATATCATGTGATTTGCTCTCTAATTAAAATAAGGAAGCCATTTATTTACTATAATATCTTGTATTGTTATGAAGCAACTTTACCAAGTTCATTATATCACTTGATTATTTTCAATCAATGTTCCTACAAGTTGTATTCTTCAGGATTCCAAATGTCATTTTAAAATTATCAATGTTTATCTTGCCGGTTGTATGATACTTGAGGTTTTGACTTGTTCATATTTTAAATTTTAAAATGGACTAGTTAATCTGTATAGCTTAAGATAAATTTAAGCTTCAGCAAAATTATTCATATATTTATATTTGCAAAATTCTAATTTTAGTCTGTTATCTGTTATTTTTGTAATACGCCAGGAAAAAGAGGTTCGAAGAGATGAAAAGTTAAAATTTACTTGCAAATGTTCTTTCTTGGAGATATACAATGAACAGATCCTTGATCTTTTGGAGCCATCATCTAACAATTTGCAGGTAAGGCTAACTATTCAGTCATTGAATGTTTTAGAAACCCCTTCAAATATAAGACCATGACCCTTTTTGTTGGATATCCTTTCTCATTTGTTCTCAAAGTCTCTGATCCTTAGTGAGGATTAATCTTCTAAAGCTGAGAAATAATATACGAATATTGTATGAGCTGCTATTTCTGTGTGTTCCGTAAAAAACATTTAAAATCATACATCTGTGCGACAGATAAGAGAAGACAGTAAGAAAGGAGTTTATGTCGAAAATCTTAAGGAAATAGAAGTTACTTATGCTCGAGAGGTCATTCAACTACTTATTCAGGTATGATTTTGCCTTGATTTTTATTTTTAACATCAATTGTATTGTGTTTTTAATATAAATATTTTGAAGTATTTTTTAGTTTGTGATTGTAATACTCTACTAATTAATTTCATTTTTTGTCATTTGCAATTCCAAATTGAGGAAAAAATGTAGCCTATATGAAGTTATTTTTCACTTTTCTTTTTAGAACTAAGTCAGTCGGCACTGATTGAAAATAACAATGTAATTTAGGGAGCTGCAAACAGAAAGGTAGCGGCCACTAACATGAATCGGGCTAGCAGTCGTTCTCATAGTGTATTTACTTGCATCATTGAGAGTCAGGTGAGTCAAGTCAAATATTGATGTTTTATCACCTATTTTCGTGCAAAAGATGTTGAACTTTTACTATTTTTCCAAGTATATCATGATACAATTTTATTTAACTATTTTTTAGTGGGAATCCCAAGGAGTGACTCACTTTCGGTATGCTCGACTCAATTTAGTTGATTTGGCTGGATCTGAGAGGTACTTGATTCCTAAGAGTTTGTATTTTTGTTTTCATGATTTAGATGATCAAAGAAGCAAGGAGTATTTCACCTCATTTAACACTCATATATATAATACTTTATATCCATTTTGGTAATAGGCAGAAGAGTTCTGGTGCTGAAGGGGAACGCCTTAAGGAAGCTACTAATATCAACAAATCTCTTTCAACCTTGGGGTTGGTTATCCTCTTGGCAATTGAATTCTCATCTATTACATTAATATGCAATAGTCCTATTAGTTATTTTAGTTGTGGTATTATCCTAAAAATATGACATTCTAGGTGATAATATACTTGCAGGCTTGTGATTATGAACCTAGTTAGCATATCTAATGGGAAGTCGCTCCATGTTCCATACCGTGATTCAAAGCTAACATTTTTACTTCAGGTTGGTGCAAATATTTTCTAAATTCATTTTGCTTAGGTAAATTAGATTTCAGTGTCTGGACATTTGTGGCAACTGATATCAGTCTTATAAAATGAAATAGTTTTGGGGGATATGAATTGGTTTAGAACTACAAAAGTTGTGATCTAATTTGTAAGTATGCAGTAATTATAAAATAATAACTGTTCATTTTTTTTTTATCAGCAAATAATAACTGTTCATGAAATAATTGTCACACATAACCTAATTACTATTTAACAGACGTTGATTTTTTGCAATAGCAACTAGCAAGTTTCCTTGGCAATAAAATTGCACTGGAGAACCCTATTTATTATCAATTAAGGGGCTCTAGTTTCAGCTTTATGTAACCAGAAGCTTATTGTGGAACTGCACTTGAAACATTATAGTATATAAGCACCTCAAATGTGTTAGGGGAATCCAAATGTGAGTTCGAGTCCCAAGTTGAATAGAGATGAGGGAGTTGAGCAACATATAAAGAGCAAAACAAACCTATTGTCTTAAGGTTTTGGGTTGAAGGTGTTAAGTCCTTATATGGGTTTGTATAATTTATAATTATTGCAATTATATCAGTTAATCTGTTACTTAAAATGTTTTGATCGAATGATCCTTGTGATATTTTGGCTGGTAGTATTTGAACCATCAAAGTGAATAGTTTATATTCATGAATTGTTTTTTTGTCTGAATTCATTACAATTAAAGAGCTGCAATTATCAATTAAGTCTGATTAGTATTCTTTTTTTTTTGCAGGATTCTCTAGGAGGGAATTCAAAAACAATCATAATTGCAAATATAAGCCCCTCCATTTGGTCAGTGAACCTCCTTTGGCTGTACTAAGTATCTGTGCTTGAGGACTTGTTGCTTTTGCATAAGGATTTAGGGAAACCGTCAATGAGAAAGTTAGACTGTTTTTTTTAAGAGTCGTTAGTCTAGTATTGGAGTATATTAACTCCAATAGTCATTAAAGGAATTTTAACCTTACAATAGTTTGACAAATTTTTCTAAAATATATTTATTTATTTTTATCATTCTCCGTTGCCATATTTTGTTATTAACATTTAAGTGACATTTGGTAACATTTTGCAGTTGTTCACTGGAGACATTAAGCACATTGAAGTTTGCACAGCGTGCCAAATTTATTAAGAACAATGTATGTCTTTTCGTACTTTTTGAGCTTATACATTGGTGTGCATATATCTTCTACCTAAAACAACGGACTCACACTTATTACAAAGTATTAATATACATTGTTTTATTCTATCTTATTAATT
>Ga0123342_1001833_pt1 | contig 35718 bp, 20 predicted proteins | sample Turbeawhitnodule_FD_89960 | JGI IMG/M metagenome (GOLD analysis project Ga0123342, IMG submission 89960) | Root nodule microbial communities of legume samples collected from Mexico - Turtle bean Mexico white nodule | ecosystem: Host-associated > Plants > Roots > Nodule | place: Mexico: Nepantla... | reverse complement strand
TTACAGTCATCGGCTGAGAGCACAGCATTAAAATCACCCATAATACACCAAGACCCTATGAAGGAACTAAGATCCCTCCACAAAACCCGTCTAGCCACGTATGTGGTAGCACCATAAACACCTACAAAACTAAAACATTTATCATGCAAATGACAAGTTACAGAAATAAATTGTTCATTTACCAAGAAATTTCGAACCAAATTAGGAACCGACAAGTAGAACTCTCACAAACTCAAGATTCTCTTTTGCACCACCGCTAGCATTCTGAGCACGGTAAACTAGAAACTTCATTAAAAAATGCATGATCTTCTAGCTAAGATAGATAATCCTTAGTGAGAGCATCAAAGATAATCCAGAAGCAATGGTTACCAGTTCTAATGTCCTGTCTTCTGCTCGGCCTCCCTTCTAAGGGCTCGATGCTTATCTCTTTCCAGACTTAATTCCTAAACCCCTCCGATAACTCCTCCAAAACTCTTTATGGAGATTCTGGGTCAGCCTCTACCACACAGCTCCTCACAACCGTCTGATGGACCAGTTTTGCGGTGCCCATCAACCCCTGGACGCTCACAGGCTGTTTTTTGACATGAAGATCCGTGGGCATTGCCCAAATGTTATCTCTTTCACCACTTTTATTAATGGGTATTGCTTGGTTTGTGGAATTAGGGACGTGCGCAAGGATGTTCGATGAAATGCTTGAGAGTGGCGTGGAGCCGAATTCGGTGACTTACAGTGTTTTGATTCGCGGTGTTCTTTGGGAGAGGGATGTGGAAGGTGGGAGGGAGTTGATATGCAGGTTGTGGGAGATGATGAGTGTGGAAGCTGAAGATTCGGTGAAGACCGCGGCATTTGCAAATTTGGTTGGTTCTTTGTGCAGGTAGGGGTTTCTTGGTGAAGTGTTTAGGATTGCTGAGGAGTTGCCGTTCGGGAGTGGTCTTTTTGAGGAGGTTGCTTATGGACAGATGGTGGATTCACTTTGCAGAGTTGAGAGGCATAATGGGGCAGCTAGGATTGTTTATGTAATGAGGAAAAGAGGGTTCGTTCCGGGTGAGGTGTCGTATAATTATGTCATTCATGGGCTTAGCAGGGATGGTGATTGTACGAGGGCTTATCAGTTGGGTTTATGTTATCTGAGCATACTTATAAGGTACTCGTGGAAGCTCTTTGCGAAGTCGTTGGATGTGGACAAGGCGAAGGAAGTTTTGAAACTCATGCTGAGTAAGGAAGGTGTTGACAAGACTAGGATTTACAACATTTACTTGAGAGCTCTTTGTCTTTTGAACAATTCGACAGAGCTTTTGAATTTGCTTGTGTTTATGCTTGAGAACCAGTATCTGACTGGTGTGATCTCCCTCAACACGGTAATCAATGGCTTTTGCAAGATGGGTAGGGTTGATGAAGCATCAAAGGTATTGCATGATATGTTAATGGGAAAATTTGCTGCACCTGATGTTGTGACCTTCACTACTTTGATTTATGGTATGTTGGATGCTGCAAGCATCAATGAAGCTCATGATCTGTTTCATAAGCTGATGCCAGAAAACGGAATAAAACCTAGTGTTGTGACTTATAATGCTCTTCTCCGAGGTTTGTTCAAACTAAAGCGACCAATGATGCATTGATGGTTCTTGATGACATGGTAAATGATGGTATTACGGCAGATAGTACCACATATACAGTTGTGATAGAGAAGGTCTATGTGAATCTGACCAAGCTGAAGAAGCAAAGAGATTTTGGCACAATGTTATATGGCCTTCAGGGGTTCATGATAATTTTGTTTATGCAGCAATTCTGAAAGGGTTCTGCCGCTCTGGCAATTTTAACGAGGCTTGTCATTTCTTGTATGAGTTGGTAGATTCTGGGGTCTCTCCGAATATATTTAGTTACAATATTCTGATCAACTGTGCATGCAATCTTGGTCTGAAAAGTGAAGCTTACCAAATTGTCAAGAGATGAAAAAGAATGGGCTCACTCCTGATTCTATGACATGGAGAATTCTTGACAAGTTAAATGGCAAAGGGGTGAAGGACATCCATTCTGAAGATCCTACCATGTCAACATTTTATGAGCCACGACATGAAGTTAGGATTGAAGTAAATTAGGTTTGTGCTTTAAAATATGAACAAAAAATTGTGGTTTCATTCAAAGGGTCTAAAGCATTAGGGACGTGATTTGGAGGCACTGATTCAGAGAGCTTTAAATACATTCATATTTTCAAATTGCACCATAAAATTTAAAATTGATTCAAAGGGTCTAAATGGATTAAAAGTCCATAGACAAGCTCAAACGATGAAGCTATAAGATGAAATCTCCTACCGCAAGTTCAATCCATTAACCACTCGAAATAACTAGCCACAATTATTAGGTACAAAAAGAAGGCTACAATAGGATTATGAGTTCTTTCATAACAGAAAATGAGATTTTTTTAAAAAAATTTGGTAAAGGATGTTTTATATTAAGTTTTTAAAAAAAATACTTTTATTTTAATTTTAAATAGATAAAATAAATATATCAAATCTTTAGTAAAAAAATTCACATGTGTGATTTTAATAATTGCTTTTATAATGAATTATAACTTTATATAATTTATTACTAATTTTTAATAAAAAATTAATATCAAAACTAAAATTGAAAATATAAATATTAAAACATTCCATATTTGAGTTGTTGGACAAACTCATTAAGAGTAAAAGCAAGTTGAAATAACTAGCCAAAATTGTAATCTACAAAAATAGGCTATAACAAGTTTAGGACTTTAGAGTATGTTAGATTATTTTTTATGATTCACTTGTTTATTTATGTATTGTGATAATTTTTTATATTGACTTATAATTTTGTAGGATTGATTTCTATATTTTCTCATATTTAATTATTTCTTTCCTTATCTTTTGTAACCTATTCACATCATGTCTACCAATTTAATATCCATTTTAGACTATTCGTTAACCGATATCTTCTTTTTCTTTCTCAATATTTGTAACCTTAGAATTGATAAAGATACTGGCTTCTGTTTTTCATAGATATTTAATCTCAATTTCACAAATAAAGAAAGGTAACAAAATCGTATGCAATACATCTATCTAAAAATAGAATTAGAAAACATATATTTTTCATAACAAAACAAAAATAAGAGTAAAAAGAGAAAGAGAAGAAACAAAATGCGTGTAACGAAAAGGATGTGAAAGGAAATAATCATCTGTGTGTTATTCTCAAGAAAAAAATGTAGTATAATACACAACCGAAAATAAAAGAAAAACTAGAAACACTATAAACCAGAAAAAGAAAAACTAACCAAAGCTAAAGCTAGTCCAGAAAATGCTTGAGCATCTCAAAAAAAATAAATCGATGAAGAACATATTGTTTTATCAGTCTTCCTTAAGTTGGGAATATACCTCAGTTTGAAAAACAAACACTTGAACACAACAGGAGGATGCGTCTTGGTAAAAATATCTACAACTTGATATTGGAAGAAATAAAACATCACAATTGAAGGATTCTATATGGTATTTGTCACATGTAATACGTTTGTTTGTAATAGCAGTAGAGGTAGAAGACCTAAAGGTTGTTTGGAAATCTTCTAGTATATAGGAGGCTTTCAAAGTGGTGTAGATCATCGAAGGTTCACAATAAGTTTAGTATCAGTATCATAATTAACAATGTTTTCATTAGTTTGGAGATTACTTATTGATATTTCGAAGATTATCATCTTGATATTTTAAGTTAACTTTATCATAACTCTAAATGTAATCGTAAGATATGGGTAAAGATATCTCATTTTGATTTATTTCAATATTATAATTTGAATGATAGGGGATTTTTTTTTCATGAAAGGTGACATGTCGAGAAACATTAATTTTATTACTCTTAAAGTTAAGAAACAACTATCCTTTAGTTTGAGGTTTAAAACCAAGGAAAATTTTAGGGTAATTTGACTATCCAATTTCTTTGTATTAACAATCAAGGTATTAACATATCAAAGGCATCCAAAGACATATAAGACAAAAACGTCATAAAGTTTTTCATAAGGAGAAACATTATTAAGCAAAGGTATTGAAATACAATTAATTCAAAGAGAACCATGCAAAACAACATAACACCACAATTTCATAGCCAAATTAGACTGAAAAGGCAAGGCACAAGTGAGATTTAAAAGGTGTTGCTACTTTTTTTTACACAATATCATTTTGTTCAAGGGTTTTAACACAACATATTATGCATTTATAGGAAAATTATTGTTTCATAGAATACTCAGGTCTATTGTCAGTCTGAATAGCTTTGACATTACAACTAATTGATCTTCAATTTGAGTGGTAAAATTCATTATAAGATTTCGAGTTTTAGATTTGTTATTCATTAGGAAAAGCTAAGTACAACATGTGTGATCATCAACAATAATGAGAAAGAACATTTGACTATGCATAGAAATAACCGTGCAGGGTCCCCATATGTCTATTTGAAGCAAATTAAAAGACTTTAAAGCATGTGAATCACTTAAAGAAAAAATTTGGGCCCTTCTGAAATACCATAGGTCAATGTTCTTAATGTTAAATATAGGTTCAACAATAACAAATTGAATGGTGGAGTTTGAACAACATGTTTATTAAGAATGTATAAGCCAATAATCATGTCAACCATACCAATCCTCTATTTTGTTTTCATATCTTGTATGATACAATATTTTGGATGAAAAGTCAACTAATAATTCAAAGAAGATGTAAGTTTAGATACTAAGATGAGATTAAAGGAAAAATCAAGTATATCCAAAATATTAACGAGATAGAATTTGTCATTGAATTTTCCAGTTCCAGAATGAATCACATAAACATGTTGTCCAGTTGAGAGTTTAACAGAAACAGGTTTGATAGGATAATAAGTTTTAAAATTAGATAAAAAGGCACACACATGACTAATGGCTCCAAAATCAATAATCTAAGAAGTTTGATATGAATCAATGTGATTAACAAATATATTACTTGTTGGTGAGTTTTATTGAATAGAATGAGTGGATATAGATCTCACTTGATTCACTTGAGACTAACCAACAATGTTGTTACTTTCCTATAAAAGATTCATGAATGTTTTATTACTATAAAAAAATTATTAAATAAAAACTAATTTTAGAGACCATATACTAAATTAGAAACCATTTTATAAACTAAAAACATTATTGGTATCTAAAGTAATTTTTATTATTAGTAAAAGTTTATAAAGTAGTTTCTAAATTGGTATGTGACTATTAGCTATCAAGATTTTGGCTACTAACTACTTAATATTCTAAATTAATCTCTATTAATCTTTTAGAGGCTAATTTATAATCTAAAATCTTAATAGCTAAAATTTAGTAGCTAATTTAGATACCAAATTTTTAATAATAATAGAAACTAGTTTAGATACCAATATTTTTTTAGTCTCTAATATAATATCTAATTTAATCAATATAATGACTAATTATTTTTAGTCTCTAAATTTGATTGTTATTTAATAATTTTCTTTTTGTTTATCGTGTTGAGAAGAAATGCGAATGTCACAACTCTTTTGATTCTTTAGGTTGTGTTTTGATAGAGAAGTGAAAGTGTGAAAATTTGAGGGAGTGGATTTGTGAGGATTTAAAAGGAAAATGTGAAGAAAGTGAGTGTGTTTGGATTGTGGTATGTTAGAATAGATTTGTGAGAAAAATTCACTAGTGTAGAGCAGTGCTTTAATGACGGTTAAAAAGGCCACATAAAGACGATTCGAGAATCGTCGTTATTTTGGGTGTCATTGTAAATCAGTTGTTTATAACAATGGTTCTAAAATCGTCGTTATAAAACCACATTAACGACACGTGTAAAAAACTTTTGTTATTCTGCTAAATAAACAATAATTTGTCTTTAAAAAAATGTATTCTTAAAGACGGTTCCCATTGGAACCGTCATTATAAATGCTTGCTAAATAAATAAAAAAACATATTTTTAAAGACGATAAATGTATTTTTTTTTAAATATTTTATTATTATATATATACACTCTAATCCTGCATAAAATTAATTTCCAAAACAATAATGCATGTAATATCATAATTTAAATATGAAAGTCTACATACAACAAATTAGTACATATAACATTATACAAAAAGTTCTATATATATATGAAAAAGTTTTATGTCATTCTAATAATTAATCTATCCTAAAGTGTTATACATGGTTGCCTTAAGGTGCATCCAAGTGAGTTTCTTTGCATTTGCACTTCCCTTCCCACTCAACATGTTATATCCAGAATAAGCACTGAAATAATAAAATTTCATGTTAGAACACATAACATTATGTAATGTACGAGTAATAAATTTGTGAATGTAATATAATCATAATGGTTTGATAAATTTCTAATATACTAGAAAACATCATGCAAATTTTAGAATTTTCTGACAAGTGAAAGTATGGAACTAAAACCTTAAAATACCTGAAAAAGACCTAAATAATACTTATAAATAAAAAAAATAGTAAATGGTAGATTTTTAGAATTTTGGTCCACCCCAATCCTCTTTGGGATTGATCACGTTATTTGCTAGCTCGTTTTGAGCAACTTTCAATTTTTACGCGTCTCCATCCGACTTTTTTGTTAAAAGTTATGACTATTTGAAGTTTTTTCATGATAATTTTTTGCAACTCCAAATCTATCACTCTTCTCTTCAATGTCAGGACTCCTCCATCAAATATCCACTAAATGAAGTTCTAACAAACCCTAAAATACATGCAAATATTTATTAGAAAATTAATTAAAAATTTAAAAAGTACTAACTAACCTTTTATAGTGTAGTTGTGGGTGCAGCAAAGTCCGTGGTGGATAGTGAGATGTCTGGCGCGGTAGAGAGGTGAAAAGGAGGTCCGAGAGGTGTTGGAGGCGTGCAGACGTCCTGGTAGCGTTAACCGTTGGCGGCGGAGCGAGTGAGCTGTTTGCGCATGCAGAGGAGACATGCGACACGGTGGCTGCAGCGTCTGACGATGAATGTAGAGGGAGAGAGCTTGCAGTGATGGTGGCAGGGGGGGAAGCTCAGTGGCACGAAGGAGAGGAGTGGAGCATGGTGTCGCGGAGGAAGAAATGAGGCGACGACGTGAATGAAGTGTTGGATGGATGGAGAAGAAGAAATGAGGGCGCAAGATGGAGAACAAGAGTGAGTGCGAGAGCACATAATGGACAAATTTTTATTTTTATTTACCTTTATAACGATAGCTAAGTGGGTAACAATCTTTATTTTTTTAAAAAAAATCATTTATAATGATGGTTAGGTGGGAGAACCGTCATAATTTCTCACTATGACCATTATTAACTACAGTTATAACTACAACCGTCGTTATAAATCCTCGAAAATTCAAATTATTTATGAAAATGCCACTGCGCTTTTTGTTACAACGGGTTTCTACCAAGTGTCATTATTCGTAGTCGTGATTGTGCCTTTTGGTACTAATGATTTATTGAAGTTTGTGAGTGATGTGATGGTTGTGAAAGTATTTTAATTTTTTAAAGATGTAAAATGTAAGATTACAAATTCACCGTTGTCTTTAAAAAAATACAATTATCAAATATTAAGTATTTTTGTGTAAATTTAGGTGAATTAAAATCATGTAAGTTATTTCCGATATAGTTGAGTAAATAATTTTGGAAAAAAAATACAAGTTACTTGAAGAAAAATAATTTACATATAAAATTATAAATATATGTAAAATTATAAATTGTTATATAGAATAAATAATTTTAATATTCATAAATTTAAAAATTATTATAATTAAAAAATAATTTTGTATTAAATATAAATAATATTATTATATTTATAATAATAATTATTATTATATAATTTGTTTATTAAAAATAACTATATATTTTTTATTATAAGTTTATTTTATTATTAATTTTATTAATTATTATTATTTTATTTTATTAAAATATTTGTGTTTGTTAATTTAGGTAATAACTAATATTTGTAATGAAGTATAACTTTTATTAATAAAAAATGTAAAAAAAAGAAGATGAAAAGTGCATTAAAAGAATATGAAATCGGTTCTTTAAAAAGAAGTAAAGGATAAAATTAGAAAAAACACAACGTGAGTGGACTTTCCATGATTTCTAGAGATGATATTTACTAATTTTCAGTATATCCATTTTTTTTTCATGCAAAACCATAAATCCAATAAGTGATATATTCTCAAATCCTTGCTCCACATTTTCCCAATGAATATAAACCTTTCTATTGTAACCATTCTTGAATTTGTTTTCCTCTTTTGATTTGAGGGAAACTTGTGCTTAGGATAACAGACATTTTCGTCTATAGTGAGAGCAAACCAGAGAAGCCTGATTGACATGTTGATTGGTGTTGACATTTAAGTTCACATTTTGTACTAAAAACTAGCAATGAAAGTGTTGCTGCGAAGTTTTCTTTCCTGTTCTACCACAAAAGAAAAAAATCTTGGTTATAGATAGAGTCGGATCTACAAGAAAAACATAAGATTTAATGTTGTTATATTGGTTGTTGAATTGACGAAAGAACTACATAACCTAGTCCTCATGGTTCTCTGAATAATAATGAAGGAAACCGAGTAAGAACATTTGGTTTCACAGGTGCATATGGGTTATGATGGGACACAAAATGCTAGTCTTGGAACTTGGTACAGGAGTACTAAACAGGTTGTGTTTCAATAAGGCAGTAGCAGTATTCTCGAGTCTCACGGTACTCTTACCTCCCCCACAATAAAAAGCATTACCCCAACAAACTTTAACACATTACTGCTATCTTCCTATGCCTTTTCCTTTAGGCAACTGTCTCAATTATTTGTTCTATCTTCCTTTATTTGTACAACACAAAAGAAAAAGAAAACCAACCACTCTTTCTTTTCATCTTTTCTTAATAACCAAAAATTTGACTGAATCACTATTAATCACTTTTCTCAACAACAACTATAATGCCATTAATCACTTGACTGAAAATCTGTATGCAAAAGGATTTCTGTTTTTCATTGATATGATTCCAAAGGTTTTCAACTCGCAATTAATTTCCCTGGCGTGAACCATGGTCACGGCCACAGGCACTGGACCACGCTATATTCTCAGCTTCCCACACTGGAAACTGTTGAGAGATTCGCTGCCTCAGTAATAATTACAATGTTTCTTGCTTTGGAGCAAGCAAAATCCAAAGCCTGCAACACCTTATTCACATTTTTGGTCATGCCAAGAGTGGCTCAGTTTCCAGCACAAACAGTGGCCTTGAACTAAATTAGTAGACCTCTGAAGAAGGTGTAGTTCATGCATGCATGATTATTAAGCTCAAATCAGCTTCACAGTGGAGACAATAATGGCTACATATATTATGCTGCTAAATACGTGACCACTCTTGGATATGTGCAATAGTTTCACATGCAGAAATTGATATTTGACAATACATATACAAAGCCGTGTTCAATCACTTTCAAATTTTAATATTTATTAATGAGTATATCAATACTTCATAAAGAAATTCACTTGAAAGTGATTTATGCTCTGCCAAATCCTTTTTAATTTAATGTTCTGCGTCTGCTAAATTCATTAGCCATGCCATAGCATACATGCATGCATTTCATGTCCAATCTACATATGCAGACAAAACTTGTTCCCTCGAACATATGACAAACATGGTTCTGTGCCTTTTAGGATTTATGGACAAACAATGTCTGCAAAGCTTATGGGCTATGGCATTGTAACGTGATATTCATTGAATATTTTTGTTTAATTCAAATTATTTTAATTTTTCAAAAAAATAAAAGTCAAATAAAGTGGCTTACCTGTGTACTAGGGCAGCAGCTTACCTCGTGAATTAATTATGTAATTTTTTTATTTATTTTTTTTGTTTTTATTAATTAATTATGGCCTCTTAAATTATTATTTTTACTACAAAATGACTTTGCTCCTGATTTTCTTGAATTAGAAGCACACCATAAACAATTAATTAGCAACAAGTTCATTAACATGAAGATAGTTTCTTGATGAACACGTGTTTATTATAGGTATTTTCTTAATTTAAAAGCTTGTGATAACAATACAAATAATTTTAACAAGTACTTTGCTGCCTTTTTGAGTTGTTGTTTTGACGTATTTTTAGTGAACTCGTTTATATGTAGCATTCGTTGCAATGAATGTTAGTTTTTCGTGTATATAACTACTAATTTTCCTCTTTAGTAATTGGTATTTTATATTATGATTTAAAAATTTCCGAGATATTCAGTTTTCTCTTTTTAGACTGATCTTCTACACAAACCTAACGTATTGAATTCTTAGGGTTTGGGTTGAGTTTTTTTTTTTTCAGTTTTTGTCTTTTCCACCGAATTAAAAAAAATGGTTTATCTTTACCTGAAATTGTTTGCCAAATGTTTAAAGTCTTTCTTTTAATAGAAAGAACAATTTAATTTCTCTTATGTTTCTGTATTTCTTTGATACAATTTTATAAAAATATCTAGAAATATGCCAACACGCGTGTCACTTGGCAATCAAACACACATGTACAGTGTCACTACATGTCAAACACCATTAATTTCTCTATTGCAAAAATTAAAAAATAATATAACATTATTAGCATATTTTATTTAATAAAAAAATTTATTTAGTAATTGTTGAATTAGCATGCATGCCAAGGCAGTGTCTGCCCCAGTCACTTTCCAACTGCACTCGGTTTAAAAGTTGAAACTTGAATCTTGAAACACTTCACCCGGCTTCAAACCAGCGCGTGCCTTCACTCTCCCCATCCCCTTTCAAATCTGCTTTCACTCCTTCAACTCCGACACGAAAGAAGAGTTAAAAAAACAACATCAACAACCAAAAAAACTACTTTAACAACATATAAGAAATCTTTTCCTTTTCGGTATCCTCATTTTCCTTCTCTTATATCCATCTCCCTTGTACCAAAGCTGTGTCCTTTACCACAAAACCAACCCACATTCCCCATTCCCATGCAAAAACTCCATCTGGGTCATCTGCACTCCCCCTCAATGGAAACAACACCCTCTTCCACACCTTTCCAAGACCTTACAGAAGCTTCTCCAAAGCCTTCAAAGAAGACAACATTCACCTCTTTCATGACAGCCCCCTCCTTCAAAGAGGACACCTACTTCGTGTCCCACCTCAAACCCTCCGAGAAAAAGGCCCTTCAAGACCTCAGGGACAAACTCAAGGCCTCCTCGGACTCCTCCAACCCCGCTTCGATGTGGGGCGTGCCCCTGCTCGACGGCGGCGACAGAGGCGACGTGCTGCTCCTGAAGTTCCTCCGTGCGAGGGACTTCAGGGTCCACGACGCCCTTAACATGCTCCTCAAGTGCCTCGCGTGGAGGACCGAGTTCGGAGCTGACAACATTGTGGAGGAGGAGCTGGGATTCAAGGAGCTCGAAGGAGTGGTGGCTTACACTCACAGTTACGATAGAGAGGGGCACCCTGTGTGCTACAATGCCTATGGGGTGTTCAAGGATAAGGAGATGTATGAGAGAGTGTTCGGGGATGAGGAGAAGCTGCAGAGGTTCTTAAGGTGGAGGGTTCAGGTTCTGGAGAGAGGGGTGAAGATGCTTCACTTCAAGCCCGGCGGTATCAACTCGCTCATTCAGGTCACTGACCTGAAGGACATGCCCAAGAGAGAACTCAGGGTTGCTTCTAACCAGATACTCTCTCTCTTCCAAGATAACTATCCTGAAATGGTAGCTCGCAAGGTACTGTGTTATGTTGTTTTGTTGGGTAGAGTGGTTTAGATTTTATCAACCAAGTTCTTTGTTCGAGGATGGAGTGTTGTTGACTAAAAGATGTGATTGAAAGGGAAGACTTTGTTTAAGGTAGCTAATGAGGTTTCTTAGAACTAGATATTGAGGTGGATTATTCACTTTTATAATTTGCAAACAAAAAAATAGAATAAATGAAACTTTTTATGTATAAAAATAAAAACCAAGATTTTAAAAGCTGGTTCATGAATGAAATTTTGGCCAATGTCAAGGATTTTACCACAATTGTGACTGCATAAGTTGCATTTGTTAAGGAGCAGGATGAAACTGCTACTGCGATTTAAAATCTTTTAAAAAGCAAACTTGTATGCGTTAACTTTTGCTGAAATTCTTTCATTTTTTCAAGCTAAATTTAATTTAGTACAGAAGTTTAGTTTATTTTATGTGTGCTTTTCCGAACAGGTCATTGGTTTTTTGCTTGTTATTTTTGTCATGTCGTCTACACCTTTTAGTTTTGGTGTGATGGGAATTTAACTACTCTGTCTCATTTTCTTGCTTTCAGATTTTCATCAATGTGCCATGGTACTTCAGCGTGTTGTATTCAATGTTCAGTCCGTTTCTGACCCAAAGAACCAAGAGCAAGTTTTTGATCTCTAAGGAGGGAAATGCTGCAGAGACACTCTACAAGTAAATTAGTTTTAAAAGTTTGATTCGGGAATGCCTTCTTTCTCTTAAAATTTATTTATAGAAAGATTTGAAATTGGCTCTCAAGTTTCATCTTCCTTACAATTTCGTCTCAGAGTTTTGTTTCATTCATTATTATTTTGAATTGAAGTTGTCTTTCTTTGGTATCCTTTGTCTTTTGTTCAGATTTATAAGGCCAGAGAATATTCCTGTTAGGTATGGTGGATTGAGTCGACCCAGCGATTTGGATAATGGTCCCCCAAAACCTGCTTCTGAGTTCACAGTTAAAGCTGGAGAGAAAGTGAACATACAAATAGAAGGAATTGAGGTTACAATTTTCTAATTTCATTCTTCATTTATCCTATCAGAATTGTCAAGTTTCTTCATTTTGGTTTTGAATTTAATTAAAATGCATTAATATTACAAAGATGTTTACATTGCCAATAATCATATATTGTCTAGTATTCTTCTTTTGTAGTAGTTACTTTAAAGAGTAAAAATGTTATAGAATGACAGTATTGTTTTATACTGTTATCTAGTAGTTATCTTAAGTTATGATTAAAAGAAAATGTAAAATTGTTTTCCACTTTCTGTGAATGATGCTGCTGGTTGAACTCTTAAAATGCTTGTTTTAGGTACATATGGAAAAGGTTATAGATTTGTTGTTAACTTGTTGTTATTGGGTGATAGAGTGGTGCAACTATCACATGGGATATTGTGGTGGGAGGCTGGGACCTGGAATATAGTGCTGAATTTGTCCCAATTGCTCAAGGTAGTTACACCTTGGCAGTTGATAAGGCAAGGAAGATTGAGGCCACAGAAGAAGCAATCCACAACTCTTTCACATCAAAAGAAGCTGGCAAAATGGTACTCTCTGTTGATAACTCTGCTTCAAGGAAGAAAAAAGTTGCTGCTTATCGCTATTTTGTGCGCAAATGCAGCAACACGCCATCTTCAGAGCTTCAATTAAGCCCCAAATAATTGTACCAACTACATATAAACGTAATATTTTGCTTATGTAGTTAAATCTCTAAGTTTTTAAGTCTCTTGGGTTATGATTATGTACTTGGTTGAGGCAACTTAAAGGTAGTACTTAGTATTGTATTAGTATAATGTAAAAAATGAGAACAAAGGTGGTAGAGCATGATGATTTGGTGGTACATAAGAAAAAGCAAGTTGGTTTGCTTATACCATTTTACTATTTGGTCGTAACTGTGATGACTTTTAGTGGCATGTGTGTGGAAAGTACTTTAATTTGGTCACAGAAGAGAATTGAATTGAGTGTTACCTGCTATGAATGGATTTGATTTGATATGGTATGATGTATGGTCCCTGCATGTGAAGGGTGATGATACACCAATGAAGACTTCACGGGCTCTGGATGTTGAAATTCAATGGTGCAGCATCTTTCCTTGTCTAATGTATTGATGGTGATGTCTGCATTCTGCAATGGTTTAGTAATACAAATAAGTTTTTTCAAAAAAATATCAATACCAATTATTTGGATTGTGATTTCAAAATAGTATTTCATGGATTTTACGAGTTCTTATACTTTTATTTCATATCAGATTCAAAATATTTTAAGTATTTTGCCCCCACTATGCTCTGTTAAAAGTAATTATTTTCTGGAAATGTTTCAGAAAATTTTGTTGCTAGCCCCACACGCGAACTGCTTTTCCAGAAGCACTATGAATTTAGTCTTTTTTTTATGTAAGCCTTATTTACAAGCAATAAAGAAAGATCATTGAAATACTTTATTTTAAAAATGGGTATAATTCTAAAAAAATAAAAGAACGAGTGATGGCCCCTGTACGATTTTAGCAAGAGAAAAAGAAGCAGAAGAGTGAATAGAATTGAATGCTGATTTTGAGAGAAGTGGGGGTATGAAGGGTTAAGATGTTGAATGGAAGAAAAATGGTAGAAAATAGTGTGCAGGTTTATTGAGTTACTTTATTTAGAAGAATATTTCTAAATAACGAAAGTGTAGCAGCAGTTGCTTCTTCAGATTTATACATATGAAGACCAGCATTCATTTGAAGATGCCATGTTCTGAGTGAGTGCTGACCCTACTTTTTGTTTTATTTGGTTAAAACAAGTGTTTCTACAAAAGTACAAGTACAAATTATGTTTAAAATAATTGCTTTATAGTCTTTTCTTTTTATTACAAAAATTTTACTTTTGCATCTAAGACAAAATATTCTTATTTTACTATTTTAACAATATAATTAATAATATATATTCAAATATAATTAGAATTAATATATTAAGTTTTAAAATTAGAATAATTTTTTTTAACGATGTCAATTTATCAACACTATTTTTATTATGAAACACAAGTACATATATAGTGCTCGTTTTGATATTATCAAAGTATAAGTGTGTATAAAACTAAAATAAAATATGTAACTTCTTTGAAAAATTATTAACCGAGTGCATATTTAAAGTAGGAGTTGATGTGATTTCACCTCTTGAGTATAAGGTGAAGAAAGAAACTATGTTAGGATTCAAAACGTGATCGTTATATTTAGTTTTCTTAAATGTTTTCCTATATATTTTTCAAGTATTAAGTTATTTACCTTATTATTGTTTTTTAGGTTTAAATAATTTTCCAATCTCTAATATATATGACTATTTTTTTAGTATTTAATAAATATTTTCTTCAAATTAACTATTTAATGAAATAATTTTGTTTGTTTAAGTTTCATTATTTCCATCCGTGTAAGGAAAGGAGAGGGGATGAAAAAAAAGAGAACAAAAACATATATGTAGATTAGAAAAGATATTACACATAGAAAGAGTGCCTAATATATGTAAGTAAGGAAAAGTAAATAAATAACATGGACAAAAAGTGTATATATGATTACTTAACATTGAACTTATGGTGAGGTTGATTACCACCATAAGTTTATCTCAAAAACTTATGGAATAAGAAATAAGAAACTAGTTTTGTCACAAGATCTACACATTAAAAACGTGTTGAAATATGAATGAGGTGTACAAGTTTTTGTTGAACCCGATCATGAATAAAGTGTAAGTCATTCAAAGTGTTTTAGATTTTGAATCCATGATGAAATTGACAGCAAGAAGGACAACGTTAAAATTGTTGAAATATATTTTGGTATGTCAAAATAAAGAAGAAGTTCAATGAGAAGAGAGATAATTCAAGTGATTTCATCAAGCACCCAACTATGCTACTGTACTCGGCTTCAGTACTACTACGAGATGCCATTTTCTATTTGTGTGACACCCATGAAACAATGTTTAAACCAATGTAAGTGTAATAGTTGATGGTGAATGTTATATCGTCAATGTCAAACCCCATTCTTGAAACTAACAACTGATGAAGGCAAGTAATTACAAAGAAATTCGTGATGCATGATGCCTACAAGATATCGAAAAATTCTCTTCTTCATAGCTATACCGACCAGTCATCAGACGTTGTTGACTACTAGTAGTGGTGGGCCACGTAAGCTAGGTCCCACAAGCGGCATGGGTCAGTGTCTCGTAAGCGGCACGCGCCAGGGTGCCGATGAGTTGTCAGACGTCGATCACCAGGATCCGCTGATGTGTCCTCGGCAACAGAGTGAGGGTGATGTGACATCGGACGTTGGTGACTCAAACAGCGGAGCTGGACCACGAGAGGTGGATCCTAAACAACACACTAGTTATCAGTAGGGGGAAGCTTAGATCACGAGGGTTCCATGCGTGTGGTGTAAATAACGCATTCAGGCGCGACACAAGTAAAGAACCATTGAAAGCGCTAAGGCCCATTAGGATTGCGTTCCAGGGGTAGGCTGCATGCATGACATGTGAATAGCTAGGGCACCCCCAGGACGGATGGCCCCAGAGATTAGGTGCACAAGTTGGTACCCAGGTGGTCATTCTATCAGAGGTTGCACTCCATTAAGGGAACCTTACGCGCTAGATTGCCCTAAGATTAGGTGATAGCGGCGCTAAGACATACCCTAAAAAACCCTAAATGCAGGTAGCGGAAACAGCGGAAACCCTAGACTATATAAGGGGTAGTAATAAACCTCATAAGGTACGCAAGTTTTATGCAGTCTTTTACACAGTTATTGAAACGAGAGCTGAGATACACATTGGTGTTTCCTTGCCCAGTATTGACTTGAGCATCGGAGTGCAAACGACCTTTAGAGCGCCCCTTTGTCTTTGCAGGTACAAGGTGTTTGATCGAAGAAAGGCACAAACCTAGGCAGAGAGAATTGGGCGTGCGATCGTCGTTAGAAGTACGAAGGCAATCGAGTCAACCGGCAGGAACAATAGCCTTGTAATGATGTTCATGAAGTTGATGCATGTATGATAGACTTTGTAATGTTTCAACTATAGATTTGTAAAGAGTTAGGTCTTGAACATCTATTAATCCATCTTGAGTAAGGCGCAAATAGGATTATTAGTTAGAGAGTAAGGAGAAAATTTTCATTAAAAATACATGATAGGAGATATATTTCTTGCCAGATGGTGAGAAACATATATAACCTTTATGTTTTGAACTATAGCCTAAGAAGAGACAAATAAATTATATAAAATCAAACTTATGTTTGCTATAAGATCTTAAGAGAGGATAACAAACAATAAATTTTTTTGAAAAAACTATAATCAGATTTCTCATTGAACAAGATTTCACAAGGTTATGATTATCAAGCACAAGAGTGGTTAAAACATTAAAATGTTAAATGCAACTATAAAGGCTTCTCCTAATATTTAAGAGGAAGAGAGGCATTATCAAGAAAAGATAGACCAATTTTAGTTAGATAACAATTTTTCGATCAATAGAACTATTTTGTTCACACTTCAACTAATGACCAACTTGGTTTTCACCAAAAGTTTTTAAATGCATGAAAACAAAAGAAACTTATTGTTTTAAATGAAGAAGATAAAACCAAGTATATTCTAATAAAGTATATAGGAAATCAGTGTAATATTTTGCATAATTTGAAGTAATAATTCAGGAGAATCCCCCAACGTTAGTGAACACAAGTTCTAAAGGAATTTTATACACAATAATAGATGCAGTGAAAGGCAATTGATGAGATTTAGCCATAACAAAATATTCAAAGAACATATTTTATTTGTTGTAAGGTATATACATGTTCTTATAACTTGTTTGACAACTTTAGTAAAGCATGCCCAAATTGTGAGTATCGCCGTTGAAAAGAGGATAACAAGGTTTGAATGTTGCATTAGTAGCAAAAAAAAACACCAAATTATTGAAAAGAAAGTGTACGGTCAGTGCCAAACAAGCAACGTCACTTGATCTTGGTGATCGACCAACTGATTGAAAGTATGTTTAAATGTAGTTATAATAAATGACACTTAAGGTAGTTATGGAAACTCCCTACGAATCAGGCTCACATTCCATCAAATTCAGGTAATGTCCCGAGAAATCAGGGTGGGTAACCTCCCTAGAAATTAGCTAAGACTGATACATGCTAGATTCGACCCATTAGACATATGGTCCATAACTATATGTTACAACTACACTCTCTACAATGGAGTAAGGTACACTTTTTATCAGTTTCACTGTACACTCTTAACACAGAGTACTTACTTGATTGTCAGAGAACCTTTTGCAGGTTAACTCCCGACCAAATACTGAGGAATTAAGGAGAAGAAGTTTTGAAGTCTAAAGGAGTGAAGTACTGAGGAGTAAAGGAACGACCGATCGACCAACACCCACAACAATTGCTACAGTCAATCTCATATACTATTTAGACTAACTTTGTTTATACAAGTACATAAAGAAACACATACAAATCATTTTCTAAGTTTTACTTAAAGACATATCGTCTTGGTATCCTAATTTTTAACATGAAAATAGTTAAATAGTTTAATAAATAAATTTTGAATACTAATTTTTGTTTTCTATTTCACTTAAAAGAAAAAAAAATATTATTAAAAAAATCATGAAAATGTAAATTAGTACTTTCATTTTTATAACATGTATATATAAAAATGTATATTAAAGTTTGTAACAATATTTATAAATCTACCTTATATATTAATTCAATAAAATTATAATATTACATGCTTAAAAAAACACAAAATATTTTAAAGACATTTAAACAAATTTTCGCTAAAATTTATAATGTATACTATTATTTTAATATTATATATTTTCATTTAAATTATATATTGCACATATAAAAGACCAATACATGTAAATATGATATTTTCATTAAAATTAATATAAATATTAAATTTTAACCTATTAAAATTAAGATAATCCAATCACAGAAGAATAAGTAAGAATACCGATATATTATCACATACAACCATGTTATATTTATTAATTTTTTATTAAATAATTTAACTTATATTTTAAACGGTCTCTATTACCACTAACATCTTAATATCAACAAAAAACTTTATGTTGTCTTAATATTCATAACAACTTTTCTTATAAAATATTGCAGTATATATTTTTAAAATTATTAATCGGGTTAATACAATATATAAGAAGTCTCATTATACTATCCTTTAAACAAATAAAGGGTTAATATAAGAATAAAAAACAAAAAACAAAATTATATAACTTTGCAAAAACAAATTGATCTATTCTACTATAATATTAGAGGTTTCAGGTGGTTAAGGAGCCTTCCTTCGTTAAAATCACCTCATAGCTTCACTAAATTGTTATTATTGTGATTTACCTATATGACTATATTATATCCGAAAGTAAATAAATTTATTAGACAATTAATATTTGTATTATATTTATTAAGTCGTTGTTTTAAATTGCAATCTTATTTATTTTAAAAGGAACATTTCCGTACTATTAAACAAAGAATTAACTTCTCTTATAAACCTGAATATAAAAATTCAGCCCACATTTATTCTTATAAATACGATAACGCCAATTTAACAGATACCTATTTATTATACATCACTTTTATGCGATTTTTCTCACTCGATAGTTTAGTAAGATGATATTTTTCTCTATTTATGTATTTGAAATTAATTTTATTTTTAATCAATTCAGAACTATAATATATTTTCTTGGACTAAATATCATACAATCACATTAATAATGTGTAAGAATCGAGAAATATTAGTTGATACAACGGATCCAAATTTTAATATCATATTAAAACTTAAATCTAATTCATTTTTATAAAACTAATTTAGTAATATAATAAGGGACTTAAGCAAATTATTTTTATTTCTAGGGGACACGCCATCTTCAACACGAATGATCACATCTTGAAAAAGGAGTGGATTTTTATCACTGAGTTTCATATATCACTCCATAACTTTGTGAGAAACCAGAATCGAAAAAAAATCTGTTTAGCATTTTTTTTACAACACCGCAAAGATGACAAAAACATTAAAAATAGGATAATGTTTTTTAACTACCAAAATTAACTAAAAAAACTAATAAGAACTAAGAAAAGACACACTTAAGTATCATTGTTCGGTTTCCCAACCACGTGTCAAGGAAGAGAAGCAAAGAGAGAAAGACGTAGGAAACGTGTAAGAGTGAGAGCCTAGTGAATGCAGAAAGGAACACGCAGCCTGAAGTGCATGGAAATTGGTGATGATCTCCTACATGATCGGGTACTTAGAAAGAGTCTCTTGTATAATATGTGACAAGAAACAAACACCATTGTTATTAGCTAACATTCAAAGATGGCACAAGTTGTTAGGCCACATGAAGCGAAGACACAGGCATTTACCCTTTCGAGTGGTCATACCATACCGGCTGTTGGATTGGGGACATGGAAGTCGGGTTCACATGCAGTCAATTCTGTGTTCACTGCCATTGTTAATGTAACTACACTGCCCTGCTTTCACTTCCATGTTTCTTTCTGCATTCTGTGGGACATTGGGTTTTGTGTGTGCTTGTTATCATTCTACATTGATGAATGAATAAAGCTTTATGATAAAGGGGATCTATTGATGATGTTATTTGCATTCACAAGGCTTGTTTAGCAGATGAAAGTATTCATTAAGGTGATATTTTTTGTTGACATTTATGAAAAAAAAGAAGAAATGAAGGTAGTAAGCAAGCAGCCATACATTTGGGAACAGCCTCTAGAAGAAGTTTTAGAAAAACCAGTGCGAGACTGGGACGATTGGTTATATCCATGTCTTTGAAAAAAAAAAAAAAGCACCAAATGTATTATTCTATGGATAATGTCGGTAATTTCCTTGGTTTGAGGAACTAACCTTTGGTTTTTTATAGTAAAGTCAGAGGAATTCAATAAATTTAGCTAATCTAACTAGATTTCTGACCCAGACACTTCACATGGTGAAAATCATATATCCTACTCATGTTAATCAATTTTAAAATTGATAGAGATATGTTACACTTTTAATATACTACAAAAAACAGTTTTTTGTGGAACAAAATTAGTGTTTTTAATTCCAAGAACAAAATTTCAGATTTTAAGAGCATTTCTTAACTTCAATACCCCCTTCAGAGTTTTTACACCTCTTTAAGGATCTCGAGCATTACGCCTCTTTTACCCGAAATTTAGCAGTCCAAAAGGAACCAAAAAGACCATTTATTTTTCAAAATATTAAAAAGAATATTTATCTATTTGCGGGTACTAAAACATATTTAAGGAGAAAAAAAAAATTTAAGTTAGTTTTTGCCTTTTTGTGGAGCTGAGTCTCATATGATCCGACTTTGGCTGCAGGCTGGTTACAGACACATAGACACTGCTTCGCAGTATGGAGTTGAAGAAGAAGTATGTTTGTGTTTCCTAATAGTTTATTTTGATTTAGATCACCATTTTAGCTATAATAGTCCTAATTATCTATCAACTTATAGGTTGGACAAGCACTCCAAACAGCAATTAAAGCAGGAGTGGAAAGGAAGGATCTATTTGTCACCTCCAAACTATGGTAATATAATCAAATAGATGTAGGTCTTACGAATACAAAGTCTTTGGGTGATCCTTCTAAGTTCATTTGAATAATGTTCTTTCAACATTTTAAAGAAACTCTCATGGTGAATTTTTATACCTACTAGGTGCACTGACTTGACCCCTGAAAGGGTTAGACCTGCTCTCAACAGTACCCTTCAAAAACTCCAACTTGACTACCTTGATCTTTACTTGGTAATGAGCTTCTATCATGCTCGAAATATATATTTTTTTGCACTTTTTTCTTCCATTTATGATGCATGTGGTTTGGTATGTCTAATAGAAGACAGATACTCTAATGTATAAAATGCAGATTCATTGGCCATTTCGACTAAAAGATGGTGCTAGCAGACCCCCTGGAGCAGGAGACGTGTTAGAGTTTGACATGGAAGGGGTATGGAGAGAAATGGAGAAGCTTGTGGAGGAAAAGCTTGTTAGAGACATTGGAATATGCAATTTCACTCTAGCAAAGCTTGAAAAGTTGCTGAGCATTGCTGAAATAAGACCTTCTGTTTGCCAGGTGAAATCATATATGTACAGATTTTTTTTGTTGAGGATTGTATTGGATAGTGAACAATCTCAAAGGTTGAGCACCACCTCGTTTTTTCTAAACTTGTATTTGCAATTTTGTTATAGATGGAAATGCATCCTGGATGGAAAAATGAGAAGATGCTTGCGGCTTGCAAGAAGAATGGCATCCATGTTACTGTAATCAACACATTACTAGTTTAATTTTCTTCATTTTGGTTTTGATTTTCATGAGAAAGGGTCATGATTGAAATGCAAAAATTTGAGTGTAGGCTTACTCTCCACTGGGTTCATCAGACGGGAGGAATCTGATCAAGGATCAAACGGTTGATAGGATAGCCAACAAGTCGAACAAGAACCCAGGGCAGGTATTGGTGAAGTGGGCCATCCAGAGAGGGACAAGTGTCATCCCCAAATCAATCAAGCCAGATAGGATCATGGAGAATGTCAGTGTCTTCAATTGGGAACTTCCACAACAAGATTTTAAGGCCCTCAGCAAGATGCAGGATCAGGTAAACATTGGTTATTCACATTAATTGGTCCTTCATGTTAGTCTAGTAGCAAAAAATCATACACCTAGAATTTTTGTCAGATCCTGCCATTGTTATTGACTATAAGATATATGAATCCCCAGTACTTCATTTATAACATATTTCATGTTTATTCTTCAGACTCACATAAAATTATCATAATTTTAGATAGATGTTCATATGTTTCCCTCTTCCAGGTCTATAATTTTCTTTTAAATAGAACAATTTTAGGAGATTTTTGCAATTTATACCAAATCTTATAATCAACTGGCTTTATAAATAAAAACATCTAACACAAATCATTTCGCTTCAAACTCAATTTTAATCAAAATACTCAAACTCATCCAAACACAGTTTATTACTTTTGGGGTCATACAAAACTAAACCATTCCTAGATATAAATGGATTTTAATTTGCAAGTAAAATATTGTCTATCAGCAAGGATTAGAATCTTTAAAGTGATTAGAGATTTATCAACTTCATAATATAATTAACTTACTTTAAATTATGGTAGAGAAAATTTTTTCTTTTTATTTCACACATTCATTCACTCTATCCTTCTTTTGGGTCCTGAACTCATGGTAATTTTGCTTCTTTCCTTGGTTACTGATACATTGCAGGGAAGAATTCTGGATGGTGAAGAGCTCTTTGTGAACAAGAGCGATGGTCCATTCAGGAGTGCGGCGGATCTTTGGGACCATGAAGATTAGTCCACACTTGCACCTAGCCACTTTGTTTCTCTCTTTTCCAAGGCACTATGTAGAATTAGATTATGTAATACTTGTTTTATAAAGGGTAAGGTTCAGGTCATTCACATAGGTATGAGGTGAATGCACTTTATATGCAGATTTCTTATCTATATATAATTACCTCACTATTAGTTTATAAATTAGCATTAACTATGATTCTGATCATATAAATAAAGGTGGGAGTAGTAATGAGTGTTTGGGAAGCTAGAGAATTATCTGAAATTTTGCTTTCACTGAAGTAAACAAGTAAGGTGGAGATCAGTAGTCCCAAGGAATTTTCAATTATTCTGTATTTATTTTTTTAACCTTTATAACAAATATCCTTAGGATTTTACGATGTAATTTGCCTTTTCTCAATGGAAATGTCAATTTCTGTTCAGACTTAACTTACTTTTTATGTGATATGATCCACTGAGTTTTTTTTTAGTCTAAAATCATTGTTACTAGGCAAAATTTATAAGCAAAAGCTAAATTTCTGAGACTTTCATGACACCACTACAACCAACAAGGATGGTCACTGAAGCACTAACCAAGGGCATTAGACACTTCCTATTCAATGCAAGCAATGAAGCCAGGGTGTTCCCATGATTCATTATTATACCTATAAAAAGAGGGGCACTTGCCTAATTGTTCCTAGTGGTAGAGAATTAAAAGTAGAACAAAAGCAATAATAAATGCACAGTTTAACGTTCTGATTCTGAAAAGTGACAGATTGTGGATAAGAGAGGAATGTTTAAGGTAAGGTTTGCTCAGGATGGTCAAAGGGCAATCAATAATTTAAACTCTTTAGTGGGCATGCCATACAAAAGGAATCAATATGTATTTATTTGCATAACAAATAAATAAATTAAGTCCCTCAGTTTTTTTTAACTCTTGAGACCAAAAACATACTACAGACCATTTTGCAAATATTAAGATCATTGACAGAATATGGAACCTAGACAACTCCCATTTGAGTTTATACGTTAGAAGTCACTCTTCAGAATACAAATTCAATTTATAAAACGCATAACGCAAATTTTTCCATTGGTGACAATCATAATGTTATATAATTACTAGATGGTCACCCTGACAATGTTTTGAGAAGGAACAACCATTACATCTTGAGGTAGACATGCAGTTTGGTATCTTTTTAAACACCGAGTGAAATGAACATAGATTTTCATACAAAGCTCATCATTAAATTTTTCACACTCGTTTTAAGGGTACGCATATGATCCTAAAACATTCATTTTTTTCCTCCTAAAACATAGATTTAACTTCTTTGAAGACCCTTCATTAGAGAGCCTCAACGCGGTGAATAGTACTTGGACGATTGCCGTTTACTCATACCCCTAGCAAGGCGTGGAAGTTTTGATAAAGAGTTGGCTCTTGAAAACCCTCCAAGAGCTTTCCATTCTTCATCTAGTTCCAACCCAACCTTGCCATCCACTGTTTCAGTGTCTTCATTTCCAGTGGTTTTAGAGCGATGCAATTGCTTGCTGCACGATCTATTTTTTCCACTCATATGGGATTGTGAATGGGATAGAACAGGTTGTTCATCGAGAAAAAAGCATATGGCAGCACAATCATCAACCTTGGAACCAGGATATTTGTATCGCCAGGCTCTTACAGCACGCTTCACTAACAACTTGGCTGCCACGGACCTCCTTGGTGCAGAAGCAACTATGCTTATTACTTCATGGTTAGTGAGCACATCCCATATCTGTGTAGAAAACAGAAAATATAATATTTTGGTCATTCAAATCGATGTTTGTAAAGCTAACTCATTGCTTCCATGATTTGACTAAATACTAGCACAGGTTAAACTATTATTTAGGCCCTATAGCTGTCCACATTTCAAGGTTTAGTTTCTTTATGAAGAAACCAGAAGTTGTAGTTCCTTAATAGTTTTTTGTGGCGATTTATCACTGCCAGAAAAATTTGTAATGGTATGTTAACAATAGAGACCGATACTTAACTTTTATGTAAGTGAAGGGACTAATATTTACAATTTTCTCTAATAAGGATTAAACTTTAAATGGGGACAATCATAAGAATCAAGTGAACAGGTTAACCTATTTGCAATATGTATTTGGATTGGGAGAATATATGAAGTGAGAGAAATAATAACCAGTAATATATAATATAACTTGCAATTTGAGATCAATTATACTAAGGTGACATCGTAATGTTGCTTACCCCATCAGTTGCCAAAACCACAAATTGATCTTGTGGGGTAATTTTTCTGTAAAATACATCAGGAACTGAGATGAGGCCATAATCTTTGAGGCAAAAATCCCCAAAGGCTCTAGACATGGCTAGTCCAGGGCAGTCATCATCAGGCATCCATATTCTGTACACGTCTGGTTCTTCTTCCGCTGCAAACACTCTTCCTTCACAGTTAACGATTCTTGAGGTTTCACCTGACAGAAATTGAAGAAAAGATGGTTTAAACTCGAGATTTTATGGTCTAGTAAGAGTTGGAAATTGAGGAAAAAACCTAGACCTACTTGGAATCTCTGGTTTCAAGTCAACAGTGAGTTGAACAGCAATGAGTTGGTCCTTGTCCTTTGTGCAAAGAACTGCACGAGAATCGCCCAAATTGCCAACTATCAGCTGGTCACCCTGAAATTTTAGGTGGGAAAGTGATGCATATAGTTATTTCCATAATTTAAAAGTGTTTGACTAGTACTGGGGAATGCTGTTGTGAACAAGTAGTTATACCTGTTTAATTAAAGTCACAGCGGTACAACCACTGCAATAGCTGTCAGTGTTAATTTCCCGAGCAAGGTACTCATCCATCTCACTAAAGGATTTCAGAAAGCATCCCTCCCATGAAGCAAGTGACATTTGGTTACTGTCATCGTAGCCATCATCAAAACTAGAAGTGTCTGCATCATTGGCATCATAAAATTTTATTGCCTTCTGCTGTGAAATTTCGATTGCTGCGGACAGTTTTGAGGGCAGATTGTCACGAATAAATTGTGAAACCTTGTGGCCTAGAGGACCATGACCATCGAACACACCACAAAAGATCACATCCTTTTCTCCTGCGTAGTCCTATCAATAATCCATATCAAATCTTAGTCCAAGCCACATGTTTTATCTATTAAATGCACCATGCTCTGATAAAGGCAAGAGGATAGAGAAATAGGAGTAACTCAATTATTTCATTAAACAATCAAATACTGAAATGAAATGACCATTAAACAAGAATCTTGGTAGCAATTCCCCAAATTCAAGGGGAAGAACAAATGCAACTTCAAAAGTGCTTGCAGGTTGCTTTTTAACCGTTTCTCTTCTTCTTCCTAGACCATCTTAATTAATATTTGGCTTATATAAAAGGTATCGTGAATGGTTAAAATTTAGTTACTCCCAAATCATGGCAATTATCACACTGACACTCAGGAATTACCAAAAAACATAGAAATTAAAGGATATGAAGGACAAACTGCATTTAATTATTGTAAACTTCAAATCTATATCTGACAAATGACAATGAAATTTTAAGGTTTTTGTTCAATAAAAAGAGGAGGAGGAGGAGACATAGAACGTGGGTAATAAAGTCATGTTGATAGGAAAGTTAAGGCGGAGAAAACTAAAATGAATAACATGAAAAAAGAAAGAATTAAATGGAGCAAAAATGTTGAACAAAAATAACCAATCAGGTTATTACTAACACAATAAACAACTTTCTAAGGAGAATCTTATCCTTTAAATTCATCAAAAGTGGATGATTAATGAAATGAAACAAAAGCTCCCGGCGAAAGAGACAACTACAATCCAGGCCAGAGGAATTGATTGAAAACTTTAATGGAAAAAAGAACAAAAACTATCAAAATTGATGGAAATAAATAGAGAAAAATAAAAACGAACATAACTACATGGACGGATTATACCTCCCAAACTGCCATTGCATCTTGGTTCACACCTTTCTGGCCCTGTTGGGTGTACATTGAAACAAACTTGGAGGATCCTCTTAACCTCACCAATGCTCCACCATGATTAAAAGACACATCATTTTCATGATCATACTCATATTCCCTTTCATCCATCTCGCTTTCTACCTTCCCTCGAACCGAAACATCGTGGCTGCAACAGCCTCCCATGTTTGGAACCCAGTCACGGCAATTTTCGATGAAGAAAACAAGGGCACCCCTGAAAATTTCAGGGAATACCCAGATGATATTCAAGAGAAAAAAAGCGAGGGGGCGAAGAAAAAAGGATTTTTTTTGTAGGAATATGTGAAGGGTCAGAATTCAGTGTGAAGCAGAGGCGTGTAAAGGTGACGGGCAAATGCATAAAGAGAAGGCCAAAAATGCATGGAAGGAGTTGGAAAATATACAAATGGAAGAAGGATAGGGAAAAGAGGTTGGCATGTTGAAACAAAGGTAGAAACTTGAAACTATACATATTATTATTGTCTGTTTCTTAGGTGGTTTGTTTCTTTGTCTGTTTTTTCTCCGTTGGCAAATGTCAAAGTTTAGATAGAAATAAAAAAAGAAAGACTTTAATCAAAAATTATTTTGGTCCAATAATAAATGTTAAATCATTGAATTTTATAATAATTAAATTTTCAATTATACTTTAAATAAATTTTAATTAAGTCTAATTTGTATGTATCCATACAAATATTCGTATATAGTCAAATAATTATTTTTTTAACTTTAAGTAATTCTATATTATATTTAAACATACACGACTTTGCAGAATATTTTTTTCCAAATAAATTCATTTTTTTTAAAGATTCCACAAATAAAGCTTTCTAAATTTATTATTTACACTGATAAAGTAGTTTAATGTTTATAAGTCAGAATTCCACAATAGACAATGATCATTGTACTAGAAAATATATCCTAATCACTATTAATATCACTATTCATGTTAAAAGTCCGTTGCCCAATAAAAGGAAATAAATCATTGCATTGAAAATACTTTGACACAGATAGTTGAATTCTTACAATAAATGGATCAAATTGAGGAACTTTATTCAATAGTCAAGAAAGATGGTTATTAGATGCTAAAGAAGTGAAATGGTGAAAATTGGATTAGCTAGACTTCACTCAATCTTTTGAGCTGTGTTTTGGTTGATTCATCGGATCTTATCAAAATTAATATATATTATTTTTAACTTATTTGTATAAATAAATGAATGAAAAGAAAGAATAATATTACCAATTACGATAGAAAAATCTTAATAACTAATTAGATATCAATTTAAAAAATATTTATAAATAATAAAAACTAATTTAAAAATTAATTTTTTTTAATTTTTAAAATAATCAATATAACAAATAATTATTTTTTTCCCTAAAATTAATTTTTATTTATTAATTTTTTTTAGTATCATAAGAGAAGAATATATGTAGTCCTCGTCAGAATAAATTATTTCCCAAACCTCATAGGTTACCTTTCATAAAAAAAAATGTAAATTAATGTTGTTGTTGCTAGAGCCACACCAATAATGGTTCAACGCTACACAAAAGCTCCATAGGAGAACATCAAATAGTTCCAAAATTGCAACAAGCATTTTCTATAAATGTTGCAAATGATATCCCAAGTCCAATTCTACGTCATCTTTTTCCCACTCCTTTGCTATCAAGCAAAATTTGTATGCTCATTTATTTTCTTTGTATGTATGCTACACATCTTCATGTTTCCCTTATACATGTTTCCCTTATAATAATCTTCATGGTTTCCTGTTCTATCGTATGTAAATTGTATGAATGTAAAATAATCTATAATATTTTGAACAAGAAGTATTATCATTGATATCACTATACCGGTCGGTACTGGACGAGTCAAGGATCGACTGTCTGAGGTAAATAACAACATAAAGAACACAATAAATAACGATTATTATTAGCAGTTAACAATAGCATTGAATAAATAATGGTTATTATTAATAGCTATCAAGTATCATTTGTAGTAATCATTAGCATTGAATGAGTCAAGGCGCAACCAAAATGATTTGAGAGATATCCCCAACATGTAACGGGTAAAGAAGAATGACACATTCGTATAAAAGGGGGGCAGGACAAAGGAGTAAGGTACCTTTTTCATATCCCACTATAACACACTTTAGACAAAGCACTGACTTGAGCGTTGGAGTACAATCGCAGGTACCCTAGTCGACCGACCGAGCGTTAATATTAAAGGAAGAAGATTGAAGGAGACAGGAAGATCACCGACACATCGACCACTCATCAACAAGCATAAGTATTGTCTGGGCCCCTCAGTGTCTTCACATGTACAATCACATATGTCTTGCTTATATTCATCCCATTTTGCATACCTGTGTTGTATTTTTGTTGTAAACCATTATTAGTATTTAACTTTAGTTGTCATCTATCTAGCCTTTATTACCTCTATCACTTTAAGTATATTTTATACATTGAATTGGGTTAGATATAAATCTGAGTATAAAAATATTGTTTATGAAAACTTATTAGTTATTCATATCCAAATTTTTATCTATTAATGTTAATGTGTATCATGAATGAAGTTGGTGTTGTTGTTTAATTTAAATATAAAATATTATCTTTTGAAAATAATCATTAAAATCTTATTTGCAAACTTAATTTGCATTATGAATTTAATATTTTTTATATTTAAATGTTTTACCTTTGTTTAATGACCACTAGCCTACTTAGCTTAACTTCAAGCCTTGTAGCATCCTTAAGTCCAAATAAACAAGACATTATTTCTTGTTCATATCAAATATGCTTGAAAGGGTTACCAACTTTCTGAATAAAAAAAATACTGCATATAAATGGATAAAATGTAACAAAATTAATTTTCCTTTCAATTATTTTATTTCAGATGGAACCTTTTTATCTAAAACCTCGTATTTATTTTCTTTTCTCTTTATTTTACTTCAGCTTCAATTAAATAATTTATATTTCTTCTCTACTCTTCTCTTTCATTTATTACTCTCTTCCTATTTTCTCATCCTCACCAAATAAAGAAAACAATATCGTTGATGGTTTTTCAAGAGTATCAAAACACAAGTAACAAAAAGTGATAAGTAAAATAACCTCGTCCGAGACTTATGAAACATTTGGGTGATTAAAGTATAATTTCTAGGTTAGCATAATTGAAGAAATAAGATAACCAAAACTAAAGACAATTAAATATAAAATGTAGAAGAAAAATAGGAAACTTGGGCTTTAGAAATTTGTCAAGCACTTTACATGTACAGTAAAATAAATTTAATTCATAAGAATGAAAATCTTGAAGGTCTTGTCATAAAATTACTATATTTCTTGAAGTTCTTGAAGTTCCATCAATGTTATTTTACTATTGACTCATAAAATTATCCTATTTTTAATTATTAAAGTAAGAAAACTCAAATATTTTGATTTGACTATATATCAATCCCTTGTCAACCAAGTCACTTGCATTAAAAATAAATTCTAATGCCAAATTATTTTAATCATGGAAAACAATTATCACATGAAGTATCACCTTTTTGTTTGACGAAAAAATCACCAGCATAAAAGGCCAAGTTTTCTCTATTTTTTCATAAAGAGTTGTAGATCTCTCTTTTATTTTATAACTTACTAATATGCATAAGTTTTACTTTTTAGAATGGATAGGGCCATATAAAACCTATTAAAGGTTGGTACTAGGTAGCTGATTCTATTTTTTGTGAAAAAACAACGAAAACGTAACTAACTAAAATAATTCTTCTTTTAATAGAATGATTATTTTTTAAACGAAAACTTTTTAAAGAATAATTATTTTTATAAAGAATTTAAAATATTTTACTATAAAATATATTGAATGAAAAAATTTTAAAGAAATTAAAATTATAGAAATTCATAAGAATAATTTGATTACTTAATAATAGAGATATATGTTTTCTCTTCTCTTAAACTTATCTCTTCTTTCAGCTAGGTTTGGATTGAGATATTATCAGGTTGACTTCAATTAAAATCTACTCGATATATATTTTTTATTAATGAGATTTATTTTATATTAAAGTTAATTATAGTTATTTTTCGGTCGCACTCGTTAATTTTTTTTGTCATTATAGGTCATTGTTATTTTTCAAATGATGTTAGTAGGATTTTTTTTTTCAATATGAATAGTGTATTTTTTTTTTTTTAATCTCTAATATGACTTTTTTCGATTGACGTTAATTTTGAATTACTTTCAATTGATATTAGTTACGGGTTTTTTTTCAACCAACATAGATTAAAACGTAAGAGCCAACATATTTTTTTAACAACGTAATCAACCAAAATTATTATATTAATGTCAATAAAACTGTTTTTCTCTAATGTAAGACATGACTTTATATATAATCGATATTGATAGGAATTATTTTATTATTGATATTATTAGGATTTTTCATTCATTAACATTGACCAATGTTATTTTTCAATTAAATTTTGTCAAGGTTTCTTCAATGAAACTGTTTTGTGATGTACATCAATCATATTTTGTTAGTTGAAGTATACAATTGTTACTTTTTGTTGATAATTATCTATTTCGATCAACATCACTAGTATAATAGTGATAATTAAAATACTTTATTCAAATAAAATAATTCAAATTTATAATTCAATAAAATAAAATTGTTTTATTTATATAAAATATTCAAAATTTAAATAATTTAAAATAAGCATAATTTAAATCCAACACGTTTTCACTGTTTTTAAAGATCTTGAAAATTTTTATCCAAACATAAAAATATCATCCAACATGCAACCACCCTATTGATTTTAGTTCATATAAATGAATAGATTTTGGTTCCATTGAATACTTTTATTTGGTTTGACTTATAAAACCATTAAATTCTTTACAGTTCATTTTAAGATAAATAAATAGTATTTATTTTAGAATTTTTAAAAAATACCATATTAACACTATACTATACATACTAGTAAGTATTATATGGGATAATCAGTTGAATTTTCACAAATTACATATTAAGGAAAGAAATCAACTTTTTCAATGATAAAAACATATTTGTTTAGGGAATTAAAATCAAAACTAGTTTAACATAAATTAAGAATATATTCAAGTATATTTAACACAATTTAATCATTCTTTTCCTATAGTATACCAATTGAGAAATCTTTAAACTTTTACAACAAAATAGTTTTCATTTAAAATTATATTTTCTTATAAACTTAACCACACATGTTGCTTTACCCAACTTGAGTAGCCTCCTAACTGAATAATAAATTTCAGCAATGAATAACAAAAAGTAGGACATAAGCATTAATGCAATGCAAAGACCATTTCTTCACATTAATTAATAGGGTTTAATTTGATTGTACTCATCACATTGCTTTGCTTGCATGTTGTATCCATCTCTGACATGAAAATGAGATGCTTTTGACTCAACAAAGTCAACGTCAACTTCATTGTCTCCATGAGGATCAAGAAATTAGGGTTTCAGCAAATGGTTGGTGGCAGGAAATAACTATTTTAGATGATGAGAGTTTATTATTTTGTTATTCTGGGATATTTTGGTATTCATCTCTTAAAACATATTAGTTTTATATTACAAATTTTTTATATAATCTATTTTTAGGAATGAAAATAGATGAAATATATATAAAGTTTGATTACACGCGTACTTTTAAAATAAAAATTTATATTTATCTTTTTTTTGGATATTCGATATAATATTTATATTTATCTTCGTTTCTTTCATGTAATAAGTGAATCGTACTTGATAACATGTTTATTAAATATTATTTTATAGAAATCAAAATCAAAATAAAAAATCAAGAATTGTTTTATTAAATCTACACATTCTCCACTAACATGGAGAAAACATAATTAACAATAATCAGAGTTACAAATTCACTTCTCATTCTAGTCTTTATATTATTATTTTGAGCTAATATCACATCTATAGTTGACATGATGTATCTAGATGCATGGATATGCATGGTTTCTTTTTCGGGATGAGTATGTGAAAGTTATCACTAAATAGCATTATATGTTATTATAAAAAAAATTATGAGAATTAAAACTGCTCCAAGTTTAAGTTTATTGAAAAAATATTGTTAAAGTTAATTATAATGAGATATTATCTATTTTAGAGTTTGAATTTTATTATGATTTTGTTATTAAAAGATGTGTATTTAAATTATTTTTAATCTCAATTTCTAAGTGATGTAAAACTATTAGATGTATTGAAACAAGTCTCTTAGTTGAGAGTTAAGAGACGAGAGTTTGTATTTTAAACCACTTTTTCATCTCCATAAATAATGTCAACATTGCAAACTAAAACTCGTTAAAATAACATTGTTGAGGTCAATCACCTTGAGACATTGTCCAATTTGAAGTTTGGAGTTTTGTCATGACTTTGTCTTTAAAAGGGTCTCAGAGGGCTAAAGGAGGAATATGTATTACCCTTAACCTCAAGTCTTAAATAATGTGAGACTATTTGACATACCACAATAAGTCCTTATTTATGAACTAAGGAGAGCGATCAGATCATTCGTATTTGGAACTCACTTTGGATCCCCACGGATAACATCAATATTTCAACCTCAAATTTATTAAAATAACATCATTAACGTCAATCACCACATCCCAAATATTCTCCATTTTAAAATTTAAAGCTTTTGTCACCAATTTATTCTTAAAAGAAAGACTACCTTGAGATTTTCCTAATCAATTTAATCACATCTCACTTTGAATCAACTCACATTGTAAATCATGTTAACCCACGTTACCCACAAGTTGCATTCTTGTAGAATGACTCAAAAATTTAATTCTTAAAATTTAAAAGTTTATTCAATTAATTTTAAAAAATTATTAAAAATTGAAAGCATTCATAAAGATCAAAATCATTAAGTTAAGAATTAAAAATTTGTTTTTGTCCTATTTGAAACTTTAAACTATGTGGATACTTGTAATAAGAAAATTATTGGAATAGGTCAATGCTAACATACTATGTTATTTTATTTTTTTACATGATAGATAGACTTTTAATGTGGATTATATTATAATATTTTATTGTCCAAGTCAGTGCAATGAGTCATTGTCCATGTGATCATAAAATTTCAAATACTAAAACCAACACTACAAGCAAATCATGAAATATAAACTATTTTTAGAGACAAAAAATAATTAATTGTTATAGTGACTAAATTAGAGACTATTTTAGAGACTAAAAAAAATTTTGGTTTCTAAATTAGTTTCTACTATTATTAAAGAGTTTCTAAATTGGTATCTAATTAACTACCAAGGTTTTAACTACCAATTATTTAGATTCTAAATTTGGTAGCAAAAACCTTGGTAGCTAATTATATACCAATTTAGAAACCATTTAACAATAATAGAAACTAATTTAGAAACTAAAAGTTTTTTTAGTTTCTAAACTGGTCTATAATTTAGTCACTATAGCAACTAATTATTTTTTATCTCTAAAATTGGTTTCTATTTCATGATTTTCTTGTAGTGTAATTTCTAAATATTTTAAACCTTTTTATATAAAAAAATTTAAAAAATTGGTTTTAATCCTTGAACTTTTGTGTTGACGTGGACAATGACTCATGGACATTATAATATTATAATATCGTCCACACTAAAAGTCTATTTGCCTCGCTAAAAAAAATAATGTCATTTGTTGGTAAATGACTTATTTCAATAGTTTTCTTACTACAATTACCTACGTAATCTAAAGTTTTAACTAGGGATGAAAACCAATTTTGCGTAACACATCAATCAAAAACATATTTAACATTTAATTAATTATATCAATTATCATCCTCTATATTAACTTAAAATATGTTTTAAGGTAGCATTAGGACATAGAGTTAATTTCCATAAATCAATGGTTAATGGTTGTTGCTATAGAGGTTGAAAGGGGATGATGGACAACTTCTTTAAACTTCTTAATTGTAAATAAATGGCCATCCCTTTTTTAAGTAATTACAGGCAAACTACTTAGATATTAATTTAAAAATTTATAATTAAAATTTTGGTAGCTAATTAGATATCAATTTATAAATTTTTATTAATAATAGAAGTTACTCTAGATATTCATAATATTTTAGTCTATAAAATAATATTTAATTTAGTTAATATAGTAATTAATTATTTTTTATTTTTATATTAGTTTTTTAGTTTTTTAAAACCTATTGGTTATCTAAAATTTTATTTTAAATTTAAGTATTTTTAGTATTTAACTGTTTATGAATTTTAATTTGATGATTGTATTATTTGGTTTATTAGTGAAACAAGTAATATTTTATGCACTGCAGATGTAATTAATAAAAAATTATAAGTATAGGACTACGATTTAGTTGAAATAATGGGAAAGAATAAAAGTTTGGTTAAATTTGTATTTTAATTGTAATCATGAGATTGATTAGTTTTTCATGTATGGATGAATCACCAAAATTAAAAAAAAAAATAAAAATCAAAGTATAGTGTGGAAGGAAGTTTGAGAAACGGCTTAGACCATTTATGGCCTTAATGAATAATGGTCCAACAACACCATAGTGGGTTCATCACAGAAGCTCCATTAATCCCACTTTCTCAGTCAACTCATGAATTTACACACTTCAATAATTTCTTCTAGTGGGGTGGGCAAGAAAAAGAAACCAATATATATATATATATATATATATATATATATATATATATATATATATATATATATATATATAAAAAAAAAAAAAAAT
>Ga0123342_1001832_pt1 | contig 35738 bp, 14 predicted proteins | sample Turbeawhitnodule_FD_89960 | JGI IMG/M metagenome (GOLD analysis project Ga0123342, IMG submission 89960) | Root nodule microbial communities of legume samples collected from Mexico - Turtle bean Mexico white nodule | ecosystem: Host-associated > Plants > Roots > Nodule | place: Mexico: Nepantla... | reverse complement strand
TATATGAGAAGATATGTAAATTATCTAAATGCACCATTGATAATAGTTTTATTAAGATTTTATGTTAATTTTTTTATATTTTCATTTTATTGTTTTTGAATATTAAATTTTGATTTAACTTGGTGTTTATCTTGAACTTTGTAAGGTTATCAAGATTAAAATTAAGGTTTAAAAAAAATGGACCAGCAAACTATGTCAAAACATAATGCAAATGCTTGTATGTTGGAAGTGGTAGAATCTATCACCATATCAATTGAATCCACATCTTCCATGAGAAAGAAGTTGAAAAAAATAAAATAATAAACTAAATACAAATTATCAAACTTCCAACTTATGTAATATCTAATAGATCAAAGCATCAGTAGACATAAAAACTTTGCCCGCAAAGCTGGGCTTAGGATTCATACAAAAATATAAAAAAAAATTAAGAAAACAATAGAAACAAAAATGTACAAATCCTATAACAATGAGACACGTCTCTACTTCGAACACTTTGGAAAGTGCGAGAAGGAGGAAACAATGGTGGTTGTTGTTGTACAGTGGTGATTGAAGAGGGACTAAGATAGGTGAGAGTAGGAGAAGAACATAGAGTGTGAAGGAAGAGGGTTCAAAATGTGTCAAAATTTATGAGCATTTTTTTTTCTTTGGATGCAACTGGTGAAAACTACTCCTTATAAGGAAGTAAAAGAAAGTGGTAACCGCTCAACTACTCCTTATAAGGGAGTGAATGTAACTGGTGAAAACTACTCCTTCGTAAGAAAGTGAATGTAAATGGTAACGGTGAAAACTACTGAAGAAAGTGGTAACTAATAATGAAATGGTTCACATTTCCTAATATTTATTTCTCTCTCATAAATCAAACACTCCCTCTCATTATGCAATTAATTTTCAAAATAAATTATCTCTTTCAATTCAAACGTTGCTCCATTTATTTCAAATATTTTATTTAATTTATTTCTCTCATACAATAGACACTCTCTCATTATGCAATTAATTTTCAAAATAAATTATCCCTCTCTCACATTTCCTAATATTTATTTCTCTCCCATCAAACAAACACTCACTCTCATTATGCAATTAATTTTTAAAATAAATTATCTCTTTCAATTCAAACGGTTACTCCATTTATTTCAAATATTTTATTAAATTTATTTCTCTAATACAGCAGACACTCTCTCATTATTTAATTAATTTTCAAAATAAATTATCTCTTTCAATTCAAACCCGCTTTTCCACCTCTCTTTCCATTCAAAACCGCCCCACTAGGTATACCAAATATTGTAGAAAAAATAAGAAAGGTACAATGACCATAATACAATAATAAAATTAAATATTAATAAATTAGAAAAAAATTAAGAGCATTTAAGAGGGGAATAAAAAATGACACAATGACCATAATATAATAATAAAATTAAATATTAATATAAGGATAAAATAGGAAAAAAAATTAATAGCAGTTAAGAGGGAAAATCCCATTTATATATAGGTATAGATATTGTCTCATAATTTTTTAAGTTTTACTATTTCAAGTAAAATCAAGAATAAATCTAATAATTCAAAAGTTTTTTTTTTCATTGACATGTATATTTTATAAATGATTTTAAAATACCAATAACATACTACGGAGAATTAAGTCACTATGACTTCAAATTTGTTGATAATATTTTTAGAATTTGTGATAGCGAAAACATATTTAATTTATTGTATATTTGGCTTAAAAGTTATTTTGTATTGTCATAACACACGGCATATTACATAATATTATATATTTATGAATAGATATTGATTATAATAAAACATGATGTATTTCGCTTTTTTGATTTATGAATAAAGAAATTATTTAATTGGTATTATTATACAACTTATTTATAAAGGATTTTGTAACTTAAAATTGCCATTTCTTTTCTCTTAAGAGAAATTAGATAAAATGTTTATTTACACAAAATTTCTGCTGGATTTGAAAAATATCCCCATTTATGTATGTGAAATTATAAAAAAATTCTATAAAGGATTTTATTTAATTTCTAGTTTATATTCAATTATTATGTATTCTCTTATCTGTTTCACCAAAATTGATAATACTTTTATTTTTTTATCCATATAGAATTAACAAATAATTTTTTATATTTTTTATATAAAAAATTAATAAATAGATTTGGAACATTTAAGAATATTTATATCCTTAAAATAATCAATTAGCCAATTTAATATTAATAAAATTTAAAAAGGGTTGAATGGTATTTCTTTGATGACAGCTAGAAAACATTTTAGAAAAATTCAAAATTGATAAATTAATACAATCCAAAATATATATTCTTAAGTATATCGAACAGAAGATTGTTTTTAAATTAATAAATAAAATTTTACTTAAATATACTTTTAGTCTTAAGTTATTTGTTTACAGTCTACTAGACTATATTTAAATTCGCAATTTTAGTCAAATTATTTTATTTTAATCTCAAAGTAAAATTTTAAGTTAAATTACTATTCAAGATAATATAATAAAAAGTAAAAGATAAAAAATACTACATCAGTTATAATACTAATCACTTAAACTACTATTACGAAAAAAAAAAGAAAAATGAAGAAGAATATTAAATCACAATTAAAATTGTCTTTTCAGAGTAAAGTTATATTTATAAATATTTATTAATTTCAACTTTAAAAATAAAACAAATTATTTCAAAATTAAAAAACTTAAAAACAATAAGATTAAATTTAAAGGGCATCGAGTTTGAGAGATTCAAAAATTCAATTTTAAATGTAAAGGATTTAAATAAAATTCTCTAAACTTTATTTTGATTTGAAAAATAGAAAAGAAAAACTAGTTCAAATTTCTCTGACCCTTATTGTATTAAAAAAAAAATGGGTTTCAATTAAGAATGTGTAAGAAAATGTATATGTACGTGTGTATATATATACATATAAATAACTTTCCCCCCCTATTTCCAAGGTAAAGTTAAATAAATAGATAATTTATATTATTTGTAATCTTGAAAATTTAATTAAAATATGTGTTGGTCATCAAATGCAATACGCACATGAAATTTGAAAGCAACACAACAACAACAATTCCTAGCATAGCCATATATGAAAAGAAAGAGATAGCGATGCAGGCAGAGTGAGTACAAGAAGAAAAAAGTTGTATTTAGTTGTCTTCTTCTGTAAAATAATTTGTTGAAGAATAAATGTAAAGTGTTTGGTTGTCAAAATCGATTGAGCAAACACTAATTATGTTTAGTCCCGTAAATATACGGCTAAAAAAATCATAATCAATATCATCATCACACCACAGGTCCTACTCCTGCTCTGCTCCTGTGGCTCATCCATTACTGCTGAGCGCACTGTACTCTCTGAGCACCGCCATGCATGTCGTCATCCTCCTCGTATGCCTCCTGCGGAATTTGTTGCCTCCTCCTTAACTCTTCCTCCATGTTCACACCATGAAGTGTAGTCTCCTCACACTCGTCTAGCTCCATTTCTGTCAACTTTTGTGGTGAAGTTTTCGCTGGCAAAACAGCCTCTATGGCCGTCACCTGATCAGGGCTCAGAGAATCAGGAAATTCCACGGTAAAATGAATGTAAAGCTTCCCCTTCATGAAGGGCCTCTGGTACATAGGCATTCCCTCATCGTTAATAGCCTTGTAAGAATCTGCATGCAATAAATAACATATTCCAGGTCAAAAACATCCAAGTTTCAATCACCAAGTACAACCAAGACAGACACAATTTTGCATACCAGGCTTGACAACCTCCCCAGGGTTTGATTTGATAAGGAGTTGTCGACCATCCAAGTGAGTCAGCACAAACTGGAAGCCACATAGAGCCTCAGTGAGAGACAAAGTATGCTCAACAAAAAGGTCTTCAATCTTTCTTTTGAACTTTGGATGTTCCTTCTGTTGCAAGACAAATACAATATCCCCAGTGATTGTATCAGGCTGCAAAACACAAAGCTCAAAGTCAGTCTAAGTCCCATAGTGCAGTTCAATATCAGTATAAAAAAATTTATACTCAATAGCTCTCCACATACTGCTTCATCAGCTTCACCAGGGAATGTAATCTTCTGCGCATTTTGCATTCCCTTCTCCACAACAACTTCAAGTACTTTCTTGTCCTGAACAACCTTTTCTCCCTTGCACTGAGTGCATCGGTCTCTGTCACTGATAGTCTCTCCAGTGCCCTTGCACTCATTGCAAGGATGTTGCATTTGCTGAATCATAGAAGGACCAAGATGCCTAATGGACAACTTCATACCAGAACCCTGGCAACCAGCACAAGTCATTGAAGCCCCGGACTTTGAGCCCTTCCTGCAACCATACATACAACAAATTAGAAACCGATTACCATAAGGTAGCAAAACAAAGCAAAGCAATAAACATGCCCTTCAAGATATAAAACCTAAAAGCACGACACATACCCATTGCATTTTGAGCACAACACATTTCGTGAAAGAGAGAGTTTCTTAGAAGTTCCAAGGTAAAGGTCCTCCAAAGAGACCTTTAGAGGGTGAACCACATCTTCTCCCCGTCTCTGCCTCCTTCCTCTACTGCTACCACCTGTTCACACTCCACAAGAAAAAAACTCCTCTTAACACTCTTCACACAATTATCAATTGAAGGAAATACCTTTCAAGAATAAAGAAACCACACCTCCACCAAACGGATTTCCACCAAAGAACGAACTGAAGATATCAAACGGGTCATGGCCACCACCGCCACCACTCATTCCCTCCTTAAGAGCATCTTCACCGTAAGTATCGTAAATCTCACGTTTCTCAGCGTCACTCAGAACCTCATAGGCTTGAGCAAGCTCTTTGAACTACACAAAAAAAAAACAAAAATTCATCACCACAACATCCTATTCTCAACATCACGAAATAGAAACACAACACCATCCAATCACATCAAAACCACTAAACACATTTTCTAACCCTCTTTCGTCCCTCCAAATTCCCCTAACCCTAAATTAATCAGAAAAACTCATCACCACATATCCCATCATAAATTGAATAATTCTGTAATCGATTAATCAATCAATAACAATTCAAACCGCAACATTGTTATTCGGAATTACCAAATCAAATACAAAACAATGTTCATGTATCAGAAAAATCGACGACGGTTACCTTCTCGGGATCACCACCTTTGTCGGGGTGATTTTTTATGGCGGCTTTCTTATAAGCCTTTTTCAAATCCTCCGGCGACGCATTCTTAGCGACGCCAAGAATTTCATAGTACCTGGTACTGTCGCTTTTCTTGGGCGCTCTCCCAAACATTGTGTTCTTCAACCTAGGAATCCGTAACCCTAATTTTCAACGAGTTTCTGCACTGGATCTCCAATGAATACGAGGAAGGGGAGATACGCTCTCTGAGGCAAATGTTATTCACTAACTCTTCTTCTCCCGTGTTTATATAGTATCCGTACTTGATTGGTTAGAAAGCCACGATTGGCAGAAGGGTCTAGAACTTTTATTCGCCAAGTTTTTGTGAGTAATTGTGGACCGTTGGATCTATCGGAAGCTTTGACGGATTTAGGTTATTCTTCTAATGCTTTTTTAGCGAAAAAATCATAAGTTTTTTAATTTTTATTTTGTCTTTTAATTATTATTATTATTTTTATCTATAATCTATTGTAATTGTTATTTTAGTGTATATATTTTATTTTTCTTTACATATTTTGTGTACATATTTTTTTCACTTTTATCTTTTACTATCGAAAATACATACATGTATGAGTATCTGTATTTTTTAATTTTATTATTTACATATATTTATATTTAATATTAAAATTTAAATAAATCATATCATTATTCATATACGTATATTAATCTTATAAATATATAATTTATTTACAAAATTTTATAATAATAAATATTAAGACACTAAATAAATATTGATATTCTATATGTTTGTATTCTTTATATCATTCAAAAAAGTAAAGTTTCTATAAATGAATATATTTATTATTAAATTATAATAATAATAATCAAGTAAATTCATAGAACACGTTATTCAATTATTCATATATTTACAAATGATGAATTAAAAATAAAGATTGCAATCCTTATAAATAAAAAATATCATTATCATTATATAAATTTTATATGAATATTATACACTTACACATGTATATCTGATTTTTTTATTTTTAATTTAATATTAAAATTTAAATAAATGATTATTCTGCTATATTTTAAAAATAGGAGACTATCAAAAGGTTATCATAAAACTAAAAATATGGATATAAAAATTATATATCCATATTTTTTATTTTTATCTTTATATATATATATATAAAATATATATATATATATTAAATATTTATTAAAATTAATTATAAATATATATTATAATATTCTAATTTATCATAAATTTATAAGTATTCACATTTTTTTATTATCTATGTATTCATGTATTTTATTTTTCTCATTATATATTTATTTATAACTATAAATTTATTTTGTAATATTTTAATTTATTATAAATGAACTTTTTTATATCGTAATAATATTCATTATAAATTTAATAACAATTATATTTTTTCAATTAATATATGATAAATTTATAAATATAATTATAAATTATAATATATTTCTATACATCATAAATTTATAATATTTATATTAATATTTTATACAATACACATGTCAAATCGACAATTTGTAAGTTTTAATTGGAGAAGAAAAACTACTTATTTATTATAATCTTTTAATAGGATAGTTTATTTTTAATAAATAATTACTTTAAAAAGTTAAAATATTAAAAATAAATTTTAAATTTAATTAATTTTAGGAGTATCATTTTATCAGAGCCACTGACTAATTAATTACGTATTAACCATATTATCATTAGTACCAATAAAAAAATGTAATTTTAATTTCTCACTTTTTGTTATTTTTTTCATGAAATATACCGGAGCAAGCAACTTCATCATGTATAATATTTGTATTAATATTTTATACAATGTATTTTAATTTATAATATTTAGTTAGAGAAAAAAAAAAGGCGTTATAATTTTTTAATAAAATAATTTGTTTTTAATAAATAATTACTTTAAAAAAAATTATTAAATTAATTAATGGTAACATCATCATTTTATCAAAGTTACTGGCAATACATATGTATATTAACTAATTAATTATGTATTAATTATAAAGTATCATCAATACCAATTCTTAAAAAATATAATAACGATATTTGTATTAATATTTTATATACTATAATTGTAAAATTGAAAATAAAAAAAATAAAAAATTGGAAGCGATGATGCATTAAACATTCAGATTTAAAAATATTAAATACTTTACATATTTGTGTTTGATAATATATATCTTAATTAGAAAAGTATTTAAATAAATACTTATTGTGAATTTGTTTTATAAGAACAATTAATTACATCATAAACTTATTATCCCTGGATTAATAATACAAACATATAATGAGTAAAACAATTGTTTTCGATGTATCACACCCTATGAAGCACAAATATTGATATGGACACTGATACGACACGTACATAGACATACATCAAATATCTAAAATGTAAGATACGGGAACCCAGATCTATATATTATATAATTATGAATGATATAAATTGACAATAAAGATTTATGTGCACAAGTATGTTCCATATTATTTTTTGAAGCAGAAAGATATTTTTCATGATTGGTTCACAAGGATTTGTTTCTTATTTTTATAATTATGATAACAATTTATATAATAAAGTTTGAATTTTTAGAAAATTAATGTATTTTTTCTTTTTAAAATTGTGTTAGAGCCCTACTAGAATTGTCAGAAATCTAACAAATACTTTTTGAATTGGACACTTCACGGATATGTATCCTACAAGTGTCATACGAGTGTCAGTGTCCTATACGAATATCGAACACTGACACGCCATTTAAGAGGAGTGTACGAGCCTCATAGATCACACCCCAATTTTCAATTTTCAGTACATGGTGTGCATATTTTATTTTTTATAATATTTTTTAAAAAACATGTAAATAGGATATGAAAGATAGTTAATACTTTTATCATCTATTTATTAAAAGATATCTTTTTGAAATATATTAAACAAATATTTAATTCGAATTGAACTATTAAAATGTTTTTTACTTATGATTAATTTTTTTTTAAATCAATACAAAAAATATAATAAAATTTTAAAAGGATAAAATCAAGAAGTAACACGCACATATAAGGATCTTAAAATGCAAACATACATCAAAACTCGGTCTCCATATAAAATCAAAGAAAATCAAGTCAAAAACTGAAAACAGTTAAACTAAACAAATACATATAAACAACTTAAAATGCAAACATTTAGTTATGAAACATATTTAAATCACCAAAAAAAAATGTGCATACATTATCAACTTGAAATGCAAAACATATTCTGAAACTTATTCTCCATGTAAAATTAGAGAAAATCAAGTCAATCTAAAAAAATTAAAATATAATCAATTCATATGAGTAGTTTAACATGAAAACAAATTCAAAAACATATTCCTTTTATAAAATCAAGACAAAATCAACTTATATTAACAACATAAGCACCAAAAGTTGTTATAATCACAAAATGTAATAGTTTAGTTCATACTTCACTTATAATCATGAAACAAAAGTAAAGTACGTACATAAAAATTGTTTATCATGCAGGGAACACGAAGTAAAGCAAACTGTCACCATATAAACATTCCTAACAACAAAATGACGCACTTATGAGAATAATCATATGCAAATTGTAAGAGGCACAACATGGAAACATTTATTCTTCAAGAGTAAATCCTAAAGTCTCACATTTTCTCAACATATATTACATTCCCTAGAAAATGTTGTGAGTATCAGAACATGAAAACATTTTCTTTACCTAGTATAAATAGAAACATAATAAACTTATATCATAATAAATAAATCTAGAAGAACATTTAAGAATCACAACATCCAAGTATTTTTTTTTCTTGAACAACGGAACACACTAACCAAACAAAAAAAACCATAAAGTCACACTTTTTCTTGAACTTATATGACAATATTCCTAAGAACAAAAGCATAAATAAAAAACCATGTAAGTATCAAAACATGAAAAATATTATACTTCGTATAAAATAAAAAAATAGAAGGAATTTATGTAAAAAATAAACAAACCCATAAAATCATATGAGAAACACAACTTCAAGAACACAATTTCTTCAACAACCAAATATGTTAAAAAAAAACCCAAAATATCACCTTTTCTTCAACTTAAATTAGAATAATTCTAAGAACAAAAGCACACGTAGAACAAAAAAAAGTAGAAAGTGAACACATGAATTTGTAAAACAATTTTTTCAACCACTTGAGATACATAAAACACATTAACCTCAAATAGAATGAACCAAACAAAAATACTTACAACAATGGAGTAAGCTCTTGTGTATGGTTGCATACACAACATTCACACCAAAGAAAAAGGAGAAGAAGAATGAAAAAGACCTTACAAAACTATGAAGAAGAAAATAGATAATAAAATAAATAAAAAATTCACAAGTGTCAAAAGAGGAAGAATGAATCATTTGGAGTTTTTTTTTCCATAAAAGTAGTAAGAAAAGGAATACTGAAAGAAAAAACCAATAAAAAGACAAGTTTCAAAATAAATAAATAAATAAATAAAAAAATAATAATAATAATAATGATGAACATTTTGGAAAAGTCAACCTTAAAAATAATAAAAAAAATCCATAAAAAAACATGTATCAGCAAAATAATAATGAGTATTTTAAAAATTTCCCTATATCATTCTTTTCTTAGAGTCATAGTTGATTTGATTATACATTACCCAAACAAATGATTAATATGATGTACATAAGTTGGGGGAATAACGCACTAAACTCTCCTTAAATCACTCCGTAGACAGCTACACGTCGTCGTTTTGCGTGCTGCTACCGTCCCGGTGCACGTTAGACCACACCTGTCCTAAATCCTCATCTTACACTCGTGCTCCCTCCAGTCTTTTTTAAACCAATATTTGTTATTCAACATCATTAAAATATTAGCATAAAGTATCCAACGTTTTCCTTATTTATTATCATAATTATAATTTATATCATAGTTATAATTTATTCTAATAATTATTACATCCTACTTCATTCACGGTTCATTTCCTTTTCGCACACAATTATTTTTTTTCTAGTTTTGTTTTACATCGTTATCTACTTTCTTTGCTTTTATTATTATTTTTAGTATTATTTTCTATTGAAAATCAGTGCGGAGTGATAGAGAACGAGCTTCACATGGAAATCTTCTGAGTAGGCACCGAGTTTGCGTGAACGAGAACTCGGCATTAAACTCAGTGACGGTTCGCCACATTCTCGTGGCTGATGGTGAATTTTATCTCTGTGATCATCCCTCTTGCTTGACTTTAAGGTGAATTGTGTCTCAACTCTTCTTTTTCTGGATCTGAGTTTTTCTTGCTCGGAATTCTAGGTTTTAATGCCATTAAATTGAATTGTTGCGAAGTTACCAAATCTATTGCGCATTTATTTATGTTGCACGAAATTCTTTTTTCAAGCAACCAAGTCAACTTTAATTCAGGGCAATTGTCAACATCCTTGGGTATCATTACTCATCTTATTTTCTTTGTTTGACACAGAATCTCGATCTTTGTAGCATATGTCGTTTTTCAATTTTCGTGGTCGTTTTTACTTCAGGTTTAGTGCACTAGTTCAAGCTTCGAAAGTACTTTCATCTTTCCCATGAGTTGAAAACACATTTTCGGCAAGTTCTTAAGCAATTCTATTTACTTATGTGTGTGTGCGTGTGTGTGTTTAAACCATTTAGCATTATAACTGACTTCGCAACTCCGATTAACCCGGTATTCAAGTACACTTTTTTTTGTGAAATTTAGCGCGCCCACACAAATTTATACGAGGTCAATGTCTTGATCAAGTAGTATTAGTCACGAAGCCAAAATAGAAATAAAAGAGTAAACACTAGTAATTTCAGGTGCATTTTCATCACTTAATATGCAGTAACTGTGTTATGGCAGATTTCCAGATCCTCTTTTTCACGCTTTACTTCCCCACTGTTCATGGTTGCTTAAAAGTGAAAACTCTGTTTCTATAGTTGTAACCAATTCAGTAAAGTACTAGTATTTTGGAAATAAAATTAGAAATTAGACCAATCATAACAACCAATGTAGACTATAAAAATCATAATAAGGCATATTACTGTGACATATTTGAATTAGTTGTCATTTTAAAATAAATTTTATATGTTAAGCTTGCTCACTTTGATGCTTTGTGCTTGTCTTGCCATTTTTGTTTCCATAGCTCGTAGGCTAGTTAAGATTGTGTATAATCAACTACTTTTGCATTGACTTTGCCATATATTTCTGTGCCAGGTTTTGTGCTAGATTGAGATAAACCTGCACTGGCTATGGGTGTATCAGGGAAGTGGATTAAAGCATTGATTGGTCTAAAGAAATCAGAAAAGCCAGAGTCTTCCGTGAAGGATGGAAATGTAAATTTCTCTCTCTCATAACATTTCATACTCGTATTCCTGAGTTTTAGTATTTCTTTTCATGTTCTGGTGGCAAAAATTACCATCAGATACGGTGCTTCTTAACTAAGGTTCCGTATTACCATGTAGTTATTTGTATCCACAGTACCCCAAAAGAAAAGCAAGATTTTTGTTGCTTGGGTTCCATCTTAAGTGGGAAAAAGTGTTTTTTTTTTGTGTTTGCGAGTTTTATTCTCAGAGGACATTTAGTATAGTTGTTTTGAGTCTTCATCAGAGCATGGCTCACCTTGTTTAACTAGTTTTGTTATTGATAGTTTCAATGTTAGTATGCACTCAAGGAATTTTCCTCTTGAAAACTATATAAACTGTTAGTAAAATTTAAACCAGGTCCACCAGAGATGAGGTAGAATACTACATCCCCCAAATCTGATGGCAAGCCAATATTATTGCTGTCACATGAGAGAGTTATTGTAAATTCGTGCATTGCCTGTGTCAGTAACTTGGGCGCAGTTTAAATACCTGTAGTGTAATTTCAGTTTATACCAATTGGTTTTTAGATGGGATACGCCATCTCCCAAACCTGATAGCAAGCCAATGTTAAGCCTTAGCATGTGAGAGATTTGTTGGAAAGTCTCACATGACTTACCTCAATTACTGGGGTGTGATTTAAATACCTATTGGGCAACATAATGTCAATAAGGTTTAAGATTAAATCTGAAAGAGCCACCAAGGAGGTGGCACATTTACCATATGAGAGAGACCAGGTCACTCAGGATTTGTCCTTATCCAAATAAGTACTTCTGGTTCCGTTCCTGTATAAAATATTACATATTATATATTGTTAAATAACTGTGTACTTTTCAACTGTTAGAAGGTTGGCAAGTTTCATCATCAACAAAGGCAAGCTGTTGAATTTGATAATGGTAAACTTCTAAACGAATTGGATTGTGAAGCTACTCCACCTATTGGAGATGATAATGTCCATGCAAACCTTGATGCCCATTATTCGTCCTCTTCTCCACAACAAGCACCTGATGCTGCACATGATCAACAGATGAGGGAGGAATGGGCTGCAATACACATTCAAACAGCGTTTCGAGGGTTTCTGGTAAATTTCATATTAAATGCGTCTTAATTTACATGAGCTGAACTGAAATCTTTTATTACAATAAATCGTACAAACTGAAATTGTTATTATATTTTTCAATGTGACCTTACGGCAGTGTTTATATGATGCTGTTTAGTTCTGCCCACCCCCCAATTCAGGAAACTATCTTTTTCTCTAAAATTATTTTTGCGTTGAAGAATCAGATATTGTCATAATTGACAAAAGTGACTTATCTACCTCTAGGTGCATTGTTTCTGGAATTTAATTTCTTTAAGATGCACTTTGGATTTTTTTTTATTGTCTTTTTCTTCTTTTTACTCTTTTATTTGTTTGAAAGTTGTTAACAATCAAAATTCAGCAGTTTTATTGCCAACATGATATCGACTTTGACTTACCTGGAAAATTGTGTTTTATGTATCAGGCCAGAAGAGCATTACGGGCTTTGAAAGGTGTGGTAAGGCTCCAGGCCCTTGTAAGGGGCCATGCAGTGAGAAAACAAGCAGCAATAACACTCCGTTGTATGCAAGCTTTGGTGAGGGTTCAAGCTCGTGTTCGGGCAAGACGTGTTTGCATGGCATTAGAAACTCAAGCATCACAACAGAAACTTCAGCAAAACCTTGCAAATGAAGCTCGAGTTCGAGAAATAGAAGTAAGGACTAAGTAGTACTGTTCTGAAAGTGACATTACCTTTTATTTGTTGTGTAGTTCTTCACCTCTTTCACTATTATTTCCTTGTTATCCATTTTCTCGGGTGATGAAATTGAGCATGAATTTGAGATGTCTGTTTGATAGTAAGTTTAAGAAAGAGGATATACCTTTTTCCTCCTTGCTACTTGTCACTTGGGTCTAGTTGCAATAAATTTCTGTTTAATGTAGTATTTTGGATCCATCAGTTCGATGCTATTTTCTGAACAACCTGTCATTCTATATTTAGTTTCACTTTACTGCGACTACATGCTTTCTTGTTTCTTATTTACCAATTTATTTTCAATAATTATCATATGGCTCATGATTTACTTAAGCAGGATACTAAATTAAGACTGCTACAAACTATGTGCCTATAACAGTTGAATGTAATGAGCTGGTTTAATTTCTTTGAGGCATTCTGATGGGGGTGTATCAGGATAAGAGACATAGAATTTGGAAAGGGGTGAAAAATTAATAATCCACAGAAGATGTGAAGTGGAGACTGGAGGGTGTATTTTGGAAACAGTAAACAAGAGGGGAAGATTTTGGGGGCTTGGGTAACAAGAGACACGTTTGAGAGTCAGTAACTGAAGCTAAAGGAAAAAACAAGAAATAACTGGAGCTGAGAGAACTGCTCTTCAAAAAAGGAAGTAAAATGAACAGTTAAAGAATAATGCCGTCCCAACTCCCATTCTAGTTATAAAGTTGCCGTGTCTCTTAGGGCTTTTTACAGTTTCTTAGCAGAAATTTTGTCAGATAATGAATTGAAAACGTAGAATGCTAGGAACTAGGAAGTAAGGAAAAAAAGAGGGAAAAACTTTCACATAAAAGCCCAAAAGAAATATCTATGATAATGCCATTTTGATTTTGATCTAGATGCCTATGCTTCAAATTTCTATTAGAAAGTTTTCATAAAGGAAGTAATTCCATAAATGTTCTAGTTCTTGGTATGTTATTGAAAGAAATCTACCTTCTAAGTGGGACAGGCCTTTTAAGACATATCATCGGATGTCCAAACATCATGAGGCCTAGTATTATCTGTTAGTGGAGAGTTAGTTAGAAGAGAGAGAAGGAGTGCTCTGTGGTTCTCTTATATTGGGATTGGGGAATCGTTTGTTGGGTTATGTCTTATTTGGGAATAGATATTGGAGGGTATTGATCTCATTCCATTTCCCATTCTTCTTCTTTCAATATTATTTCCTTGTTTTTCTGCAGCTCCTCTGATACATATTATATCATATATAATGTGATTATATTGCAGTTTCTTATCAAATTTATCTGTTTGAGGGACATTGTGATTTAATAATGATGATTAATAATCAAATTTTTAAAATTTACATATAGGAAGGATGGTGTGATAGTGTAGGATCTGTTGAAGATATTCAGGCTAAGATATTGAAGAGACAGGAGGCCGCAGCAAAACGTGAGAGAGCCATGGCATATGCTCTATCTCATCAGGTGAGTTTACAATAGCATGTTGTTTGATTGTGTCTGTTGTAGTGAGTATTATGCATTAGTTTATTTTTTCTGCAATGTGCATAATAAGAATTATACAAAATTTGTAATTTCATTAATTCACAGGAGGGTGTGGTTTCTAGCTATTCTCCATCAGGAGACATAAGAAGTTAGTTTCTACATCCTATTATAGTGTTGTAAACTCAATCGGATGTTTTGAATGGTCCATCTCAAACACAAGTTTTTATATAGAATTATAGAAAAGAGTACTACTAACAACTTTGGAATTGTTTTTTCCCAAAAAGAAAAATACTAGACCAATTCAAACATTATTCAATCAAGCCACTTAGTTTTTGTAACTAGTAATGATTTACATTGATAGTGTAACATAGTACTATCATATGCTACTGAACTTCTAGAAGTAAAGTGAACTCAGAATTTATCCAACAATTTCCTTAATCACATGGTCCATGGCTTTTGCGTTGGTTATAGTATCCATTTTCCTTTGATACATCGTTTTGGTCGACAGGCTTGGTGTAAGATTTTTCAAATTTTCCCCTTGGCAGTGGCAGGCAGGATCAAGACAACAGCCAGTTTCCTCTGGATTTGAACCAGACAAAAGTAGCTGGGGTTGGAATTGGTTGGAAAGATGGATGGCTGTGCGGCCTTGGGAGAACCGCTTTGTTGACATTAATGTGAAGGATGGGGTAACGGTGCATGAAAATGAAGCTAAGGATGGTAAAAGTGGAACTACACCTCAGTTGAGCTCTGCTAACAAGAAACCATTCTCCTCAAACACTCATCCAAACCCAGCAAATCATGGATCTGGTCCCACTATTTCTGATGAGTGTGATTCTTCACCTAGCAAGTCTGCTGGTTTGCTAGAATCATCAAAAACGCAATCTGTTAAGCTAACTTCTAAGGGAAATGTTGAAAATAATGCTGAAGAAGTTAACTCAAAACCTAGAATTGGGTCAAGATCTCACAGTAATCCAAAGGAGAGAACATCACAGGCAGATAAGCAGGCGAAAAAACGGTTATCTCTGCCTAACAATGGTGAGTCTTCTATTTATGATCATTTTATTGCTTTTTGTACACTGGGGGTCTGACACCCGCTTCACTAGGTTGGAGCAATTGTTAGGTGAACTATAATATAAATAGACTAACCCAATCGATGCATTCCACTTCCGACTAGTTTGAGTTTGAGATTGACAACTAAAGTTCAAGTGTACCTAGGTGCATTCACTCATTTACAGAGATTGGCCAGCATTGTAGAGGACCCTAAACCTTAAAATTAAATTAATAACATATACCCCGTCGCAATAGCAATGTTACTTTTTACGAGTTTTTTTCATGAAGGGTTTTACGGAAGTAAAGATGACCAATCACTTGGAAGAGTTATGTTAAGCCATAAAAGAAGGTTTCTAAATAACTACATCCCAAGTTGATTCTTATGGCAATGTTGTACAGAAGTTTTCCCAAACTTCAGCATTTCTTAATTTGCAAAAAAATGTTGGCCAGCATTATAGAAAGCAGAAATCTCTTCCGCTGTATTCACCATGGTTTAAATTATCCATTCTAAAATGTTACTCTCTGGAATAACATCTCTGATGTTTCTTAGTAAACCTCCTTTGAAATTAATTTGCAATTTTGATTAGAAGTTTTATGTAATAATCTTTATTTCTAAGATTAGTGTGTTGTCGAAAGCTCAGTAAGGAATCTGAAAATCCAGTTGTCTGGATTATATGTTAGGATAGAACCAGCCTTTGCTAAATATTATTTTTTATCTATGCTAAGCAGGGGGTAGTGCAGGATCTCAAATAGTCAAACACCCTATTAGTACTACTAACGTGAAAGGGACGCTAAGCACACAAAAGTCTAGTAGGGATAAGCCGAAGCTCAATGGAAGAAGGGACATGAATACAAAATCAGATCCATAGCTCAATGGAAGAAAGGATATGAACATAAGCAGACGTAAATGTAGTTTCGAGAATCTCGAACAAGGGAAATCACTCTTTTTCTCCATTGTTATATACCGTGCATATAATGGGAAGCGGTGAGGGCTTTGTTCTAATTTCATCCTTGAAGACAGTGATGTGGTTTTGCAGTTTTGAGATTGGCTTGGGTGGTGATAGGAATAAGATTTGCCTGGTTGATAAAAGTTTGTTTTTATTTATGAAGTATTTGTTGTGGTCAGAATGTATGTGAGAACATGATTTATTTATATCAAAATGTACACCTTTCAGTGTGCGATAGCCCTTTGAGGCATTGTATTATTGTTGCCAGTTGTTATTTGATGAGCGTATTTTACCTAGATTTTATTTCATCTTAATTGGTTATGGCTTGTTCTATGTACACTTCTCATTCTGATTAATGTGTCATGTTACCAAATGTTGAAAGCCTGAAATTGGGGTTAAAATTGTTTAAATTCCCTGCAATCATGATGAAAAGTAGATCCAGTAAAGCAGGTACATGACGTTTCCGTTTATTTATGTGAATAGTATAAATCAATTCAGAAATTTGTAATATTATCTTAATGATTATATCTATCAAGTTTCACATTATTTATAATTTTACAAAAATATTCTTTATCAGTAAAAAATTATATTATTTGCTAAAATTAAATAATTTTGATAAATTTTAAATTATTTAAAAATTATATAACAATTGTAGATATTATTCAATAAGTAAAAATATAAAATTAAGTAATTAAAATAGTAAAATTTATATTTTATAAAACATTTATTGAAAATATAATTTGGCATCTGATATAATCTAATTAATATATATATATATATATATATATATATATATAATACACAAACATATATGATAAGATTTCTTATTTATATCTTTTATATATTAAGGGGATTTCCTGTAAGTTTCAAATCTCATTCACGCTTCTTTTCCAAATATTTCCAAACTCATTTAGATTATAATTAAGCCAAGCGTTGTTGGGAGAGATATTGGCATAACATTTACTGGAACAATATCTTGTTTTATTTTGTGAGTTTGAGACGAATTTTTAATTTTAGAAATTCGAGATAATATCTCTATAAAATATTTGCTTTCAATGCTTATGAGGTATTGCAAATTTTATTATACAATTCTTTAACTCACATTTCATTTTCCATTTTAATTTAAGGACACAATTTGGATTTTTTTGCGTGATTCAGTTCATTCTTATGAGTAGACGATTACGTATGTTATGGTAAATATTAGACTGTGTATCCTAAAAATAATGAATTAATAGAAATAACGGACAAGATCTAACTAAACTTAATTAAATAAATTTTAATTAAAACAATTAATTTATTCACGATTACAGTCTAAAAATATATAATTAAGACTTTAAATGTGAATGATACTCATAAATTATTTAAATATTTTATGTTAATTAAATATTTTAAAATAATTTTATACTAAAAAAGTTTACGTATAATTATTGTAATAGTAATAAATATTTTTTAATAAATAATTGAATATATTTTTAATATAATAAATATTTTATTATTATTTACGCGTGTGTCTATATATAATTGACTATTATGAATTTTTTTATGTTTTTTTTGTCTAAATAGTGAATCATGCTAAATAAATCCTTAAATTAATAAATTGATGGATAAAAAATCAATACATTATTATCTATTGGTGTATAAAGAATCAATATATTATTATCTAACTAATGTATTGGTGGATAAAGAATGAATATGTTATTCTCCAATTATAAAAGGCAAAGTATTATTTTTTATTAGTAGTTGATGATATATAATTTTGATAGTGTATAATAAACCTTTTATTTTTTAACACGATAGTTGAATTTTCGGGTAACACAGTTGATCTCTTACTATGGTTTTATCTAAGAATAGAATGTTAAGGTGGTGAGTTAGCGGATATTGTTAAGGCTAACTCCTCTTTGAAGTTAGTTTGGTATTGTTAACAAGAAAAGCAAACTAGTTACTTGGCAGAGTTGGAAAAAAAAAACTGCAAATTTTGTTTTGCAGATATGATGCATTCCTCATTGCGAATTTTGAATTGTGAAAAGTTAGATGTGGTAGGGTACAGCTAGCAGTTACAGTATATCGTGAAAGAAGATAACAGAACAAGAAAAATCTCAACCCCAACCCCCTCAAACAAACAAACAAACCCTCTCGCCAAGCCCAAACCCTTATTCTTCTTCTTCTTCATCTTCTTCGTCTTCGTCTTCTTCAGGAGAAAACATTCTAACCCTAGAAAAGCAGTGTGTGTTTTTGTCCCGGAAACACACACAGACAGAGAGAGAGTTGATGAGTTGTGGAGGGAAAGAGGAATCGATCGTTCGCAATCACAATTCCAGACCAGAGGAATTGGGCAGGAGGAGTGTTGCAGTGGAGCATTATACCTCAATTGAGGATAGCCCCAAATTCAATGTTCTCAACCCCATTTGTCCTAACCTTCTCCCTCCTCCTCTCCCTCCCAATCCTCTTCTTCCTCGCTCCAAGGATCCTTCCTCCCAAACCCCACTCCCTACCAATCTCCCCTTCCGATGAACTCGATGACATCAACCTATTCAACCGTGCCATTACCCTGGCCAATTCACACGCCACAACGAACCCCTCCAAATTCTTCCACCTCTCCTCGAAAAACCCCTCTCTCAAAATAGCGTTCCTTTTCCTCACCAACACCGATCTCCACTTCTCACCCCTCTGGGACCTCTTCTTCCACGACACCCCCTCCTACCTCTTCAACATCTACATCCACGCCGACCCCTCCGTCAACATCACGCGCTCCCTCCTCTCCCCCCTCTTCGCCAACAAATTCATCCCCTCCAAACGCACCTTCCGCGCCTCCCCCCCCCTCATCTCCGCCACGCGCCGCCTCCTCGCCACTGCCCTTCTCGACGACCCCTCCAACGCCTACTTCGCCCTCCTCTCCCAGCACTGCGTCCCCCTCCACTCCTTCCCCTACACCTACCGCTCCCTCCTCCTCTCCCCCACCTTCGACTCCTCCGATCCCGAATCCTCCCGCATCGGCATCCGCCTCAAGTACAAATCTTTCATCGAAATCATCTCCCACGCTCCCAAGCTCTGGAAACGCTACACTTCCCGCGGCCGCTACGCCATGATGCCCGAAATCCCCTTCGAACAGTTCCGCGTTGGTTCCCAGTTCTTCGCCCTCACGCGCCGCCACGCCCTCCTCGTCGTCAAGGATCGAACGCTCTGGAGGAAATTCAAGATCCCCTGTTACCGCGACGAGGAATGCTACCCCGAGGAGCATTACTTTCCCACGCTTTTGTCCATGGCAGATCCTGATGGCTGCACCAAATACACGCTCACAAGAGTTAATTGGACCGGCACCGTCAACGGCCATCCCTACACTTACCGGCCACCGGAAGTTTCGTCGGAACTCATTATCCGGCTCCGCCAGTCCAATAATTCCGAGTCTTACCTATTCGCGAGGAAATTCACCCCGGATTGCTTGGAACCCTTGATGCGCATTGCTAAATCTGTCATCTTCAGGGATTGAAATTTCAACCACGGTACTTTTTCTTTTCTTTTCTTGTGTTAATTTATTTTATTTTAGTTTTTGTGATTTATCTGAGTTACCGGCACTTAGCAATAGATACAGTGAGTTGGGGTTTGTTTGTGGTAGAATAGTCAAAAGGATTGGATCTTTGTTGTTGGAGGGTGGGTGTTTCCATCTTCAGCTTTATGTATTGGAATCTGAGTTTGATGCTTGTGTTATGTGCTTTCTTACGTTTGCAGCATCAAAATGTTGCATGATGATATTTCTAGGGGTTTAAAGTTGAGAGTTAACTTTTGTGAATTTTCAATGCACAAAATGAAGGAGGAATAATTTGTTGCTATGATAGTAAAAGTAATTTTGATATCTCTCAACGGAAATCTGAACATGCTCTTAGTCCTTAGGTGGAATAAAATGGAGGGCACTGCTGCAAAATTTAGAGCGACCTCCTCAAGTTGCTTTTTTAAGCAACATATGTGTGTATGGGTGCATTGGTGCTTCTAGGGAATGGGATTCTCTCGCTGTTTATGGAGGGTATGTTGCTTTTGGCATTTGCAGTGTTCATGCCCTTTCTGCTTTGTGATGCGAGAAAGGTTTATGACGTCTACTTATCCTCTTAATTTCAAAATCATGGTGGTGCTAGACTAGTTAGTTACGGCGTTTAGTAAGGACAGGGACTCCTGGTCTTTTATGTTGATGTGAGTTTGGATCTGGTTATGAATGTAAAGACTTAAATGATAGGTAATATACAAGTATTGATTATACCTAACTCACATTCACACGGGTTAATGATATATGAATACGGGGGTGAGTCTAATCTAAAGTGTTATGTAGTCATTTCCTAAATTCTAATCGGCCTGTTGGGTTTTTTTTCTTATTAATTTGGTTTCTCATACACAAAATATGGAGGCTTGTCTATGCTATTATGGGTAGATTTTCTTATTAATTTCTTTGTCTGTTTCTTCTGTTGAGTAACTTTGTTCAACCAAATTTTATTCTAGCAGGTGGAAAAGGTCAGTGAAAAGATCATGTTGCTTTGACTATAGCTTGATGGTGGTGTGTAGTTTGAAGAGGCACGTACAGCCCACATCCTATATACCTTGTACTTTCAAATTAAGAGTCTTGGAACTGCACAAATGAGGGAATCAAATGAAAATAGAAAGAGCAAAGAAACAGGTAAACACATGCTTGAGTTGAAAAAGAAAGGCGGGTGCCCTAGTAAAGTGTATTTAGTATGGTGCAAGTGCTCAAGTAATTTCGAATTTGTCATAGAAAATCATGTAGGTAGTTTTTCCTTTTGTGGGATGGTTTTGTACATAAGAGTTGTGTAAAACATTGTTTAAAAGCTCTACAGTGTTACTACTTTAAAAAAAAAGAAAAAAGGAGCTGTTGTCTAAACGTGTGGCAACAGTGACTGCAATTATAACAGGAAAAAAAGAATTCTGTCCACATTTGGCCAATTGCTTGCTTCCCCATTCTCTATTTTGATACCTTTGGAACCTTGTAATTTCCACCGCCTGTTTCTTCTTTCCGTTTGACCTCTTTTTTTGTGTGCCTATTGTGTCTTTGTGTTGGTCTATGATCTCTTTCTTCTGTGGAAAGTGTCACAGAGTTGCTTTACTTTCATTCCGCTAGATAACATACATAAAAGAAAAGAAATAAATATTCTTGTAGAATTTGTGTGAAGTAGTCACGGGATCAGTTTCTTGCTATGTCTTAATATTTATCTATGCTTTACCAAGATTTGACTTTGTTCATTTAAACATATTTTGCTTGAGAGGAGTCGGTGGCAGTCCAATAATTGTTATTAGTTATGAACTGTTCAAATTCATATATTATTATTATATGATTGATGATCATGTGGTCATAGATATGCATAGTTGGCTTCTATAATCGCGACAAAATTGGAACTTGTCGGTGCTGGTTAATTCTTTTCTCTCTCTCAATAAAAAATGGACCCAGAGGACAGAAAAGTCTCAGACTTTTTGTGTGTGCGGGACCACAGCCCACATAAACACTTTTGGCTTCCATTTTTTTCTGAGTTATCTAGACACGTGTGTACACGAACACTAGATAAACTTCTAGTTTGTATGTCTGTAAATTCACTGGGATTTCCTTTTTAATTTTAACCTCATTCTGCAACCTGACAAAAATATGGTAAGGTATTTTGTTATTTTTGGATGTTGGTGTTAGTTCATCCGAACTATATTAAAATGTTTTAATCTACTCAATACAGCATTTAATATGATTGAACCCCCACCCCCTCTGTACAGCGACATTTTAGCTGCAACTTTCATATAAAAAAGAAGAAATGGTTTTTAATATTATAATAATGGAATACTTTAATCAGCTGATGCTCTTGATAAGTTATTTGTTGATAGGAATGGGGATAATAATAGCATAAAAGAGGGAGTTAGTAAGTTGTTAGCTTACCACCAAATTTTGGTTGAAAAAATAAGCATTATTCAATGTAGTTTACATCTAAATAAAAAAGTTGGTAGGTGCAGTGCTAGCTCGAGGAAAGGTACCCAAATTAGTTGGCTTGGCTGCTTAGGAATTTTTTTAACATTAGATTGCAGTGATAATTGAAAGAGAGGGGTGAAGAATAATCTCTCACCTTTTTGTCGTGTTTAGCTACTTCCTTGAGCTCAAAGAAATGTATGGCTCTGTCAGATGCACATGTGATCTTCACATTCCTGTAAACAGAAGCAAAACATCCACATTTATGCATTTAATCATTAGTCCTGTTCACAGTTGACAATTCTGCTTTTCGTAGTTCTGACAAATCATAATTATTCTTAAAAACATTAATAGAAAATATTCACATTATTCACATTAGTGGAATGAAAATTTACTTAAAAGCATGTGTTAAATAAATAAATTACTACTGCTCAATAAATAGTTTTAAATAACAGATAGGCATTTTGAAAAAGTAAGGATATTTTTCATTCATAACACTTGTCTAATAAAAATGAGTTAAGTGTTTATTATCTGAACTTTTAGAGTACAAATAAAGAAAATAAAATGAAAAGTACATATTTTTTAGAAAAATGTCTTGAGGAAATCTAACCCCAATACTTTTGGCTATTATATATGCTTTCTAAATTCTAACTCGAAAAACATGTGTACCATAGTTTCTGTACGATGGAATCTAATTATTTTTTAGTTGTCTAAGATACCCTTCAAAGGTCCTTAAAATTTGAAAGCAAATTACATCATGATTGATGGCTTGTGGTAAGTATTTTCCTTTGTTTTCATCGCAATGTGAAGTAGTATATCATATGAAGGACTCTTTGTTCCTACACCTCCTCCATACCTTATTGTGTCACCCCATACTAAATATGAAAATACCATTTTATCCTCTTTTTTTCATCCCCTTGGATTTGAAATAATAAGCCTATGGATTAAGTAATCCGGATAAATTCTGGATTACATAATCCGGAAGTCAATTTCATATTTAGAAAACACTTCCAAATTATGTAATCTGGAAGCTAATAACACATCTGGAAAAAATACTTTCGGATTACATAATCCGGAAGCTAATCTTATGTATAGAAAAAACTTCTAAATTATGTAATCTGGAAGCTAATCACAAAAGACTTCTGAATTATATAATCCGAAAGCTAATTCTAAATCTAGAAAAAGACTTCCGGATTATGTAATCCGGAATATTGAAAATGGTATTTTTGAAATAAGAAAAATTTATGGGGTGGCACAAGAAGGTATGGAGGTGCAAGAAGAAGCAGCCCATATGAAGAAAGCCAGCCCAAACAACAAAGTAGTGTTAGCATTTCTTAGTGGGCCGCTTCTTCCAGCACCTCCGTACGTTATTGTGTCATCCTCATAATTTTTTGTATTTCAAAAATGTCTTTTGTACAAAAGTTAAACTGTAACTTATATTTCAGGTTATATAATCTGAGAATCTTTTTCCATATTCTTGATTAGCTTCTTGATTATGTAATTTAAAACTTTTTTCCAGATTTGTGATTAGTTTTTGGGTTAAATAATTTGAAAAAAAAATTTGGATATGAGATTAGCTTCTGGATTATATAATTTATAATATTTTTTTTTTCAAATTGTTTCTAGATTCTATAAATTTGGAGAACACTTGGGAATCCAAAAATATCTTAATATTTTTGAAAAAAAATAAAAATGAAAGATACTCAATTCAATAAGAAACCAACGAAAAAAAAAAGAGTGGGGGTCTTTGGAGTGGCGGAATAAGACAAAATGGAAGAAAAAAAAGATGGAAAAGGTCTATGGAATTTTAAAAATTAATTTATCTTTTTACTAAAGAACAAAATGGTATTTTCATTTAGTAGGGGTCGTAAGAATTGAAGACTTGTTGAATAAATGGTTATCATGTCATGTAGGTACTGACACATAACTTAGTTTTATAATCAAAATAAAGATATACAAGAAAATAAAATGAAAAAAAATACAGTAATAAATTAGCAATCGATTTTCAGTAATCAATCTTTGGATACTCCAGCTCATGACAAACCAAGTTGATACAAACGTATTATTACCAGCTCTGTACCCGTGATATTATATAAACAAATATGATAATAAAAAATTATAATATTACATTTATTACAATATTAATAAATTAAATAGATTACGTAATTCAACATTATTCTTGAAAGTACATCTACAATAAATAAAAAATTAAATTAAAAATTAGATGCAATAATAAATAAAAATTAGATGAAACAATAATAATTTATGTAAGATTTAAATTATTGTAGAAACAAATCTCTTCTATTTTCCACTACATATCTCTTCTATTTTAAATTCTAAAATGGAAACAAAATTAGCTGAATAAATTTATAATTTTAAGTGAGTTGTATTTGCAGCAACATTCATACTTTTATAAGCAGAACAATTTATGCAGTCTAACATTACTCCTCTTACTTTTAAATAACCAACCTTTAGAAAAAATGTTGAGACAAATGAATGAGAAAATAATAGAATCTCATCACAAATTAAGATGATTAGCGAACTTTTATTTGACAGCAAAAACGACATCTTAATTTGATGAAATTTTATTCAAATATTTCTAAAAATATCTTTTATTCAGCTCTTTTCAATTCAGAATGGATGATCTAGACAAAATTTGGAAGATATTTTTGAATTTGAAAATATCTTTAGAATTCTATAATCAAAATATTTTTTTTAAAAAATAATAATAATTTAGAAGATATTTCCAAATTCATAAATATCTTTCCAAATGTAAATTAAAAAAATACATTATAGATTAAAAAATCCAAAAAATATTTCTGTATCTGAAAATACATTCCAAATTTTATAATCCATATAATATATTTATTTTAAGGAAAAAAAATATTTCAAATGACAGAATTCAAAAAATATTTCCAAGGTATTCCAAATTTTACAATCCAAAATTTATTTCTTTAGGGACAAAATGGTATTTTTGCTGGGTGTTTGGAGAATGAAGGTGCATGGAGAAAAAGTCGTTTTAATTAATTTGTTTTCAGAGCTTAACCTTATTAAGTTTGAATTCCAAATTTAGAGTTTATTGGAATAAGCGTATCTATAAGCATTTATAATAATAATAACAATAATAATAATAATAATAATAATAAATTTCTCCATAAAGTAAAACTAATGCGTAAACCTACTAATATAATTTTTACGTTAGCATTGGACTTTTTAGCATGTTTGCATCTTTCAAGATAAGCACCTGTTTTTCAGAAGCACATTGTAAAACTCGATGAAAATAAATTTCAAAACAAAACAATGTAAAACATGCACTCTGTTTATCTCACAGGTACCCTTTCAGTACTTCTTAATTCATGGTACGAACTTTAACCAAAAGAATTCAATCTTGTATGAAGTTTTGTGTGCTTTTATTCATATCGAAGAATGCAATCCTATTTCCTTTCCAATGAAAGCCATTTACAATAAACAATCAACATGTCTGCATCTATTTGCCAAAATCCAAAAGCCTTACAAAATTGCTACCCACCAAATTTCCAACTATTGTAAGAAAAATAACATGATAGTGATTTCCCACTCCACATGAAAAACATACCCTGGAGTTAGAAAAGGTGAGAATGCATGCTGCTTCTTAACTTTGAGAAGCTAGAACTGAAGGCAAAAATATTGTAGCTTCAGAAGCCTCACCATTCCATCTTCCATAGGAGGAATGCACGAGAGATCTAGAATCTCCTCATGAAGGAAGGTTGCTGAGTCCAAAATACAGAGTTCTCTGCTGAAATGCATTAACAGCATAATCAACTTGAAAATGACCAAATTGTGATTTAAATCGAAGCCCATATCCTAATCCAACTCCAGATCCTGGTTTACCCTGCCTCAAAGCTGGATTTCCTGAATTTGTATGACATCAACACAGTCAGAGTTCATTTCACATAATAGCTTATGCACAAGTTAAGAAACCAGCTAATAAAAAATGTAGCACAAGAATGTTTCCATAAATTAACTTATGCATGAGCTGAATTTAGTTTATAAAAAAAATATTACTTTTTTTTCTTTAAATTTTACTGTAAAGTTTATCCGAACAGACCATAAATTTTACTGACAGATGTTGGATCACTTGCATCGATTAAGAATTTATATGACCATCCCACTTAAAAAGAGAGATTGTTTCAACTTTCAAGGCTATTGAGTACCCACACTCATCATAAAACTCAGTAATGGAACTCTGTATAATGAGGAATATTTGCCACCCCAGATTATGGTCTAGCTTTTCGTCTTATGATAGTAGCCCTTATTTTACTACATAAATTATTCTTAGCGATTTCCTCCTACCACTGGAGAGAAAGAATAAGAATCATTAGCACAGTTTTGTTTTGTCCAATCCTAGCTCCGGTATTATTCCACTAAATCCATAGAATGGACTTACACAATTCAGTCCTAGACACCAGAACACACAGTAGAATAATATGAGGAAGACCAGGAATCAAGTGTCCTACTCCTACCACAAACGTAAATTTGCAAGTAATTTGAGCAGAATGATATTACTCACCTGGTACAAGATGACCAGACCGCAAGTCTGTTCCACAATCCAAGAAAATGGCACCCTCCAACATTTTATTCTACATTAGAAAAATACATCAAGTACATTGCATTTAATTTCAACAATAAATGTAATAAAATAGAAAGGAAAGGTGCATGCGTTCAATTCTGTTTATCTGCTTGTGTATGTATAGCAGAAACAATTTTAAAAGGAAAGTGACGAGGTTAGTTTGTCAATAACTTTCATGTTTGTTAAAAGGTAAGGTATGCTCATAAATGGCAGATCCAAGAATATTAAACATCAGTCATATGGAAAAAGTGAAATTTTCAATAGAAATGACAATCCAAAAAATGCTAACTTATTAGGAAATTGCACTTAACATAGCCCTTTAAAGCCAATATGCCATGAGCTTAGCAGAAGCACAAACAAAACATCAGAGAAGATGGTGATTATGATCCTGTCAACTTCTTACCAGATGGGGAATATATTCCCACATATGCCCAAACATTCACTAAAACCAGGGAAGTCCAACATTGCAACAACTAAAGTAGTAAAAGCAGTTCTTGCCAAAGATGATGAATATGGGATCATGCTTACCAGATACAGTAGCACTAGACAAAACAAAACTTTGAAGAAAGATCAAAGGAAGTGCAGTTTAGCAGCACCAGTATATTTTAGGCAAAGGAGGTTATAAATCTGACTGGTTTTACATTATAGGAATGCTGTTAATTATGCTACCACATACCAAAGGGAGTGTCAGTTCACTATTAGCCACCAGACATGATCGCCCAGATCCAACTGCTCCTTCTCCGTACCCTCGCACACTCCCAAGCCCTCCAATAGAAAATGCTTGGTATGGAGCCATGTCCCCGACAATTGAGCCACCTGTTAGTCTGTCACAAGAAAGGGTTGGATGATAGCCAACTGTTTGTCAAACAACCAGAAGAGGAAATAAAAAAGGAATTTTCAAAGCACCAATGCATTATAATGTATTTCCCAGCTCCACATGGTTGTGTCTTAGAATGCACATAATGTTTTCCCTTTCATGTCTCAACTCAACCATGTCAAATACCAACCTTGACAAGAGAAATGCTGGTCCGAGTTTGATTCCCTTCGAAGCAACAAATTTAAATCGATTGAAGATTATCCACTTAGAAAGAACTGGAATACCCTGTTCTATTTGAAGATTAAACTGAAAAAGACAGGCACTAAATCAGTGGAATACAGACACAATAATTTATTGTGATAAACCCACATGCAACTCTAAATGATCCACAATCACAAATCAAAAGGAACTTGGAAGCAAACTGGAAATAAGAAAATATCTTATTACATGAAAAAAGCTATTATCATTCGCCTTCGCAAATTGAGACTCTTGCTTTAACACTACCATACTGTCGTGTGGATTGCCACTGCATCAAGCAATGTACATCATATGATCAAAATCAGTTCAACATCAAGAGAACTGGAATACTAGAATCCTTAATTACCTGCATGTCAAAGGAAATCCGTCATAATCTCTACTTATAGCGCGACCATCATCATTCAATGGACGAACATGCTGCACAATGGTTTACGTCACAGTATTAGTTTCCCATTTTCCTATAACCAAATCAAAGAATACGTAAACCAAAGAAACTAGAGCAAGTAAGGCTTTAATATCATGACAAGTTCATGAAATGTCCAGCTGAACCTCAAACTTTATGCTGGTTGTGCTGCTCCATTTTGAACTAGCTGGTTCCTTCAGATCCATTCCCACTGACAATCGAGATAAATTTATTCCTCCACTACCTGAGCGGGAGAAATTGTTTACAGGGATACCATGGATTCCAATCTCAGGTGAAAGAGAATGCTGGAAGAGGAAAAAGACAACAATTAGTATTTAAGAATGTGCTATAGATTAAGGTACGGTCTAATAAACTTCTTCCTAAACACTTACAAAGACTTCCAAAGAGAGAGAGAAAAAAAAAGTACAATGAATTGAGCTTCTCTAATGTGTTAAAATCAATTTATGCACTTTAACTATTATATAAGTTCTTTCATCTAATCTTCTGAAACTTTTGGAGGAAAAAGTTGATTTTAACTTCAGAAAGAAATTGAATTCATTTACCTTCTTAATTTCTTCTCCTACAAGTGTTTACAGAGAAGATGATCTAAACATGAACTAAATAACGTAGATTTAACCAGCTGAAACAAAGAATCCCATTTAAAAAGAGGCTCGTTGCACAACACTACCTTGCATCATCATCATAAAATATAATGATAATTATAAAAACCAACCTGTAATACAAAAGACTGCTGTGCAAGCCACTCTGGTCGTGGCCTTCTATACGCAACCAAGACATTTGAATCATATAGACCTTTGTCCCACGAAACATCGAGCTTCTCACTTCCACCAAACAAATTTGGGTGTTTGATGCAAAGACTGTTCAGCAAACGAAGTTAAACTATTCATTACACAATCACAAGAAAACCAACCAACACCCTCCAACCAATGCATAACACAAAGCCATCAAGTTTCAAAATTTCGCCATTTAGATTCAACCAAGATTCCTCTCACAAAAAAGGCCAAACTGAGACTCTTCTCACCTCCCAATTACCAATGAAAATGGGCTGCCAGAACTCCTATTAGGGGGAAATGCCAAATAAAAACCACAGAGATATTTGTGAGTTCAAAAATCAAACAAATTAAATTATTTTTTCAAAGACAGTGCAGAAGGAAAGGAAACCTGAGAGTAGGGAGCATCAAAGAAGCGCATAGCTTGTGAGTAAAATCAACATTAACGTCAATCTTTGCTGTAAAACCACTCAAACGAGGAGAAAAAACACGGTCACGCAAAATGATGGAACGAAAAAACAAGAAATGAAAGCTTCTGCAATTTGCATCTTAAGTCTAAACCTTTGCCAGCATGGATGCTCTTCTGAGCTCCCATCCCATCAAACACGCATCAACCATTAAATTGAAGACACAATAATTGGGCCAACACAATACACCCCAAAATGTTAGAACGATTATATAGTAGAGACAATGCACCGTTTTGTTCCGTAACGTTGGCAAAACAACAACCAACGACGGTGTCGTGTTTATTCTGTTCCTAGCTTTCTACTTCTGTTATCCCTTTCGTTTCTCCACACTCCACGACCATTGCACTTGCACGTGACACGACACTCCCGTTGCTATTTGGGCCTTAGATTTGCCCAAACTCACTATTGCTTCTTCCACCCCATAATTTCCAGCGTACCTCCATTAGACTTTAAAAAATCTAAATTGCTCATGTTTAATTTTTTTAATTGTGACATTCCGAACTACATTCCTGTGTCTAAAAATATAAAAAAATATATAAATTAGATTATATAATTCCGAATATATTTCTAAATCTAAAAATATATTCTACATTTATTGATTAAGTAATCTCGAAACAGTATGTTACATTGTAGCATTCAAATTTGTTTGTGCATTGTACCATCTAAAAATATATTTTAAATTATACAACTTAAAATATGTTTTCAAATTCTACTATTCATAATAAATTTTTAGATTATATAATTAAAAAATGTATAAGAGTATATTTTTGAATTCTTATTGTAAAATTTAAAATAGATTCCAAATTATCCCATTTGAAATTTTTTTCTAAAAAAAACTGCTCCCAAACTATTGTTAGTCTTTCAGCATGAAAAAGTCTTCTTACACCTTTTTCAATAAAAAGAAGAGAGTATAATTACCTATTTCTTTAAAAGTGTACTAAATAACATTTATATTTTTCTAATTTTAAAATAAAAACTTATTTTTCTTATACTTTTCATTTCTTTTTATATTGTTAATAAAAGAACACTCACATTCTATATTTTTTAAATAAATACTAACAGATTTTATATTTTTAACTAATAATATTTATCTTGCTTTTATTATATTGACATTCATCTATCTTGTTTTATTTATAAGAGCAAAATTAGTATTATATCAGTGTATATTGTTAATAAATTGAGGTTACTTTAGTACATATATATGATGTCGTAGGATCAAGTCTTTTTTCATGCTATTTTTTTAGCTTATTTCATTAAATACAATTTTTTTTAATAGTATATAAGTTGCTATACATATAATTTTATAAATTATTTTTATAAGATTAAATTACATTATAAAAAAAATTAAAAAATGAAATATCTTACAATCTAACAAAACTATAATAAAATTTATAAATTCTTTTGTACATAAATATGGAGACCAAATATTGAGGTGTACTGGAGAATGATAATTGAATTTAATAAAAGTTTAAATTTTTTTTAATGAATTAGGTTATTTTGTACGAGTTAGGACTATAATGATGAATAAGTGTCTTTTATAGAGTCGCATTCTCATTTGCTACAAAATGAAAAACATAAATCATGTTACGTGTGAGACAATAATTATCAACTAAATGAATATTCAAATAGTCTAAACTATAGTCTTGTATTTAAATATTAATAAACCAAAATTGAGATTATATGACACTTGATCATTATTTAATTTTTTTTAAATGTTTATAAGTGATGTTGGATTTATAGATAGTTTATTTTGATACGATACTTTTATTATCTACTCGATAATTTATAATAGTTATGTTTTTCTTTTTATTATGTATTTTAGATCATCGTAATTTGTAATTATTATGTGAATTTGATAGTATATAATATTGTGTTATGATTATGGTTATCTGGTTGTGTTTGGATTGTGCAATGAAAGTTTGAGAATTTGAGAGAGTAAATGTGTAACTATTTAAGAGAAAAGTGTGAATAAAGTGGGTGAGCTTAGGTTGGAGGCATTTTAGAATGAATTTGTGAGAAGAGTTGACTGAAGTTTGTGAGTGATGTAATGGTTGTGGATAATTTTTTAATTTTTATAAAAGATGTAAAATGTAAGTTTACAAATTTACCTTTATATTTAAAAATATTTAAATAATAAAATATTATATATTTTTGTGTAGGTTTGACTTAATTAAAATATTGTAAATTATTTTCGGTATAGTTGAATATTTATTTTAGTATCGTTGAATGATTATTTTTAAAAAATATGAGTTATTTAATATTGTCGAAACATAAAAATAATATTATCCAAACATATATATATATATCGTTATATTTATTTATACATCTTGAAAGTTTTTTGTATTAATTGAATTAGATTGTATACATAACCATATAGATTTTTAGAAGACATTGTGTATAGTGAAATGTACAATAAATTCATTGTAAATAAAAGAAAATATATAAAACAAATGAAATATCATACAATGATTGGAAAACTGATATTATTGCATGAATGACACATCTATTTTATAATAACATTTTCTTTTAGGTGTTGTGTCACCCCAATATATTAGTTATTAATAAATAATACAATTTTTCTTAACCTTCCAATTAGTTAGAACATTTTAGACCTTAAGTCGTCGCCACTCGCTTTCATCTAATGACTCAAAATCAACAAGACCCAAATTTGGTCCTTAAACTTGTTTCGTGCAAAGCAAAAATTAAGGATAAAATAGGAAAACACCACCATCCTACGTAATTTCGCCCTCCAATCTTTGTATATAAGGAGGGAGAAAGAAATCACTGTTCACGCGGATTCACTCTCCCTCATTTCCTACACGCTCCTTTATCCAAACCATGAATATCTCTTCACATTCTTCCTCTTAACCCTTGAAGCAAATAGAGTTATAAAATTCAAAATTTTGCTTCTTTCCGCACCTCTATAGATTCTTACGGCACCCCCATAAGTTTTATAATTCCAAAGTTACTTTTATGTAAAAAGTTAAAATGTTTGAAGGTTTGGTTAATGAGATGTGCTTTTTTATATATTATGCACTTTGCTGAATTACACCATCCATAATTAATTGAAATGTTTGTGGACATTTTGGATTAGGCAATTCATAACTTGTTCTTGAATCCAATAAAATGTTATGGATTAATCAATCCATAATGCAAATTTATATTTCAAATTATCTAATTCAAAACATGTGTTATCTTAAAATATATTTTGGATTATGTAATCACAAAGCCAATTTATAATTCGGAAGCCTTTTTTAGATTGATAGAATCTCTAACTTTTTTTGAAAACACACATTATGGATTACATAATCCAAAATATTTTTTGAATTAAAAAAACATTATGGACACGTAATCCATAAGCCTCTTCCACATACAAAAATAACTTCCATATTATGTAATTTGAAATGTATTTTTTTTTACCGAAGGGTTAAAATGTATTTTCACATAAAGTGGGGTACCATAAGAATGTATGGAGGTGTCATCCCGTCAGAGAAGAAAGTAATTCTCGTTTTTTTATTTTAAAATTGATAATCCGTAATATTTGTGGAAATAACAAATTCAAAATAAAATGGGAGAATACATGCATATTATATTGCAAAAAGGGATGTCCGTAACCTATTTATAGGAAGGACAATACATAATCATTTCAGAATATATTTTCTATAATACATTTTATGAATTATGGATTTTTCATTCCGAAATTCAAAAAATGTGTTATGAAAAAGGTATTCCATAAATATATTTTTGTCTTGGATTTTCTATTCCCAAAACACCATTTGCTTACAAAAAGTCCCATATTCCAAAATCACCCTAAATTGTCAAGGATTATTTGGGTATTTTGAAAAAGGCAGATTCTCCCTGCACCCAATCAAATATGATTGAGACCCAATTATGTGAAAAAACCAAACTAACCTTAATAACATGAAAATTAAGGTTTTTTGTAGCCCCCTTAGTTTTCCTTGCACCCAACACACTGGAACCCCCTTCATTTTCAATCTTTTTGCAACTTTTTTCTTTGTATCGTTTCCCGTTCAGTAGCGGTGCTTACCTGTGGCGAAGACCAACCAAACAACGACGTCGATTGTGGTGGTGGTGGTGATCAGTGAGGCGGCATCGTCTGTGACGGAGTTGGACGGCAAGAGAGAACGAAGTTACCAAAGAAGAGACAACACACAAAAAAAGTGAGTTTTCTTGTTGTCATTGCCTTCTGGATATATTTATGCGGAATACCTTTATGTGCTGCGAATAATTTTATCTGGAATTGGTTTTTGTTCTAGATGTGGATTATCCAAAAGTGTGAGTTTGTACTGCGGATGCCTATGTCCGAAAGTTTTTTCATTGTTCCGAATATGGGTTATCCAGAAGTGTAACTTTGTGTTGTGATGTATATGTCCGAAAGTTTTTTCAAAATCCTTAACTCTGAATATTAATATCCATATTACACTAAAAACGGCACGTCCACCACCACACTAAAATCACCTACGCAACTCTAACAAGCACCAACCAAAGTTTCTCTCTGCACCCTACACCTTTTTCAAAATGAAGAAGACAAGGACATAATTGAGTTTTAAAAAGTTCGTCGGGTGCAGGAAACAATTGTCTTTGAAAAATGTAGGAGTGCAGGAAGAAACACCATTCCATATAAACACCACTTCCTTTATAAGAGTTATTGGGCCCATCTGTTTGGCCCATAGTTTTTACCAATTCACATGCATTTTTTACATCCACATCCCACCAGCTTTTGCCTTTTGTAAAAGGCAGTCCACACTCTTGTGAAAAGACTAAATCGCCCTTATTAGTTTTTAAAATTCCAGAAATATCCTTAACCTAAAAAAATTCTAAAGAGGCGCAGGCAAGGATGCTCTCTTGCGCAGCCGTGTCTTTCATGTTCCAACAACAACACACTTTCATGTTCTAGCAGTAGTGCGGCACCTCCAAATCCTTCTCCTTCAGTCTCACATTTTTTGTTGGTGATTTAGAGTGTTATTGACAAAGGTAAGTAAATTTCTTTGCTTTCGGATCTGCACATCCGTTTTTTTTTATGGAATTTTGTTTTCGTAAGTGTTTTCTTCCATTCTATATTATAGAATCCGATAGAATTTATGATCACAAAATACGGTAAAATCTCAAATTTTTGCTTCCAGTAAAATCCTGAATTTGTGAATCCATGAAGGTTTCGAATTTGTGGATCCAGGAAGCTTCCAAATTTGTGGATCCGGATTTGTGTTTTTATGGTCATCCTTTCTTCAACATATAAAACTTCATCAAAAGATTTTTTCTATCTTCAAATATGATTTTGCAATGAGCTTCTTTTTTTCTTCTTTTAATATGTTTTTTTGGTTTATAGTTTATTTATATTTGTTTAGTAGAAATGATACAATGCTTTTTTTCTCTCTTTTGGTTTCAATAGAATTTTATATTTGCTGTTTTTTGTTTGTATTGGTTCAACATCTTATTCATTAGTTTGTAATTTGGTTTAACTTGAATGGTGTAATTGAACAGTAATGGTTAAGACTAGGGGAGGAGGTTCACAAGGTGATCGTCTGCGTCCCACAGTCTTTGTTAGAAGAAGACATGTTAATGAAGATGAAAAACATGAAGAACATGGATAATGACTTCTCAATATCATCATCATCCCACAGATCAACCCCATCATATAATTCTTGTTCAAATTCATCACTAC
>Ga0123342_1001831_pt1 | contig 35741 bp, 15 predicted proteins | sample Turbeawhitnodule_FD_89960 | JGI IMG/M metagenome (GOLD analysis project Ga0123342, IMG submission 89960) | Root nodule microbial communities of legume samples collected from Mexico - Turtle bean Mexico white nodule | ecosystem: Host-associated > Plants > Roots > Nodule | place: Mexico: Nepantla... | reverse complement strand
TTCTGAGAAGACTGGATGTAGCTCTGGGTTTAGAGTGAACCAGTATAAATCTCTGTGTGCATTTTCTCTATCCCTTAACTCTTTAAATTCAGTTTTTATTTTTGTAAACTGGTATAAACAACCAATTGTTTCTTTAAAACAATCGATTGTTTTTCTGGTGCTGTGCTTTTTGCTTTGTGTTTTGAAAAACTGATTCCTTTATCAAGATATTCTCGAAGCAATTTCATTCAAGGCTGAAAAAGTTTTCGAAATCCCTCTTTAAACCATTCACCACCCTCTAGTTTAAAGCCATACATTCTAACAGTCCATGCTTTTGAGAGGATGAGGTAATAGATTAAATTGCAATTTCACTGTGTTAATGTGGTGTCTTTTCACAAATGAAAATCAAATTGAAGTTGTGATTATCGTTTATAACTGAACACCCCTAAAAGGTCTTTATTGCGTTGTCAATCATATTCTCTATAAGGAGGCTACAAAAATGTATGAAAAATAGTGCTATGTTAATCAATTTAATGTTAATTACACACACAATGATGGTGGAGGCCTTAGTTCAAGACCAACCACTACAGTTATGACAAGAAGAATACAAGAAGATTGGGACTCTACTACTGATGAAAGAGACACTCTCTTATACATGTTCAAAAGTGTCATAACCTAGTGTAAGTTCTAGAGTAGGATTTGAAGTTTCTTGCTTAAAATGGAATAGAATTTTTGCTTTAAGTAAATTAGGGTTAGGATTAGGATTAGGTTTCTAAAACCTACCTAGGGTATAATTGGGCTTCATTGCAGCCTATATTAAACCGCCAATTATTAGACCTAATTAGGTCACAAGGTGCATACCTCATTCATGTTTGTCATGTGACTCAAGGAAAGTGCCAATTTTGAATGCTTTTCTATTTGAATTTCCCACCAAATGCTTGTAACCATTGGCCGATCCTTTCATCTATAAATGAAGGGGCTTGGCTCATGAAAAGATAGATCAAATATTTGAGTGTTATGCTTCCAAATTGCAAGGCTAAACACTCCATTGTCTAAACCTCTCTAGCATAGACATCTTTGGTCTCCTCTTCCACCTCTCCAAGTGATGACTGAACCAATCACTCTCCATACTCTTCATGGAAAATCCAAGCAATCCATAGCTCCAATGGAACCATCCTTGACACATTTCTTCATTAAGCTTCCGCCAACTCTCACTCAATTTCAAGGAAAACCTATTCGGATGAAGGATATGCTATCACACATAATAAAAATTGAATATGAAATGTAACTTTTGATTTGGTACCTAATATGCTTGGATTTAATTTGTGAGGCACAGTGGTGAAATTCAACATTCATCCTCCACTCCATCAATAGATCAATGAATACATGGGTTGTCATAATGATATCGATGCAATGCCACTCTTAGGATTGCTCCAATGAGTTATAACCACCAATCATTTTGAATTTTCGAGTCTATAACTCTGCATATTTTCCTATATAGTACATTTAAACATGTAGAGTTGAAAGTGTAGCACTTTTCCCGTTGAAGATCACGCCAGTAAAGAGGGTAGATTAGATGAAGTTAATTATGTGACTTATCAAGCATTAAAACAACTTCGGTCAAAACTGGTGTGTATGCACTTCAGTGTTCATGAAGTTGTTCTTTGAATGGTTTTTCAAGGGGTGGGAACATATTTTCTCTAAGTCATTTCACTTTGATAGTAAATCCAATTAATGACTCTCCCTTTGTTGGAACTACGCCAAGGTAGTTATCACACATTTCATTTGATCAAATAAAGTTGGTGTAATGACTAAGACACCATCAAATTTGAGTATGAGTTGGAGAGCAACATCTTGTAGTGTGATTGTGCACTCACTAGTTGGAAGATGAAACATGTTCATCCTCGTTCTTCATCTCTTAACCATAGTAGTGACTAAGTCGTGGTCAATATTTTATATGCCTTAGCTGTTCTATTTTGGCAAAGCCAACTTCCTCCATCATATGTCCCATTAAAAGGATTTAGCTTTTGAATTGAGTGACAATATGATTGTATTATATTTTCCTTAGGCTCTTGTGTTTGTCACAAACAAAATTAAATGAAGTGTAATAGTTTTAAATAAGTTCATATGTTAAACATGCATATAACATACAATAGTAGCAATGAAGTAAAACTTGTGTTCGTGTTGTTTTGAAAGTAACATTTTTGGCGAACAACCTTGTGTTGTGTATGAACAAAATGTAAGATAATAGGAAGAAAGAACATGAGAATAATACTTAGGTGCATGAAATGACTATGGATGCAATGCCATATTTATAGAACTTGAGAGGTTGAATTATTTGTGTAAGGTAAGGCAATGAAAATCACATGTATTAACCATGGATTACAACTACAAGGGAGTTATGCACATGAAATAAGAAAATTGTTGTGCTAGGCACAAATTAAGGCGAATGTGATGTTGTTTGACTCATATATTAAGGTAACTAACACTTGTTCAACATCTAACATATCTTTTTCTTTTCTTCCTTTTTCTCAACACTCATTATATGATAAAAGTAATTATCTTTGCGTGTTGTACTTTCTCATATTTGAACCTATATTGATACTTAACCTCTACTGGCATATCTAGTTAAGCTACTAATGTTTTTAACTAAAATAACAACATGTCGTCTATCAAGTTCAAGATGTAACTGAGTCTACTTTACAATTAAAAGCCATATCAAGTGATGTTGAAAATATTGCTTTATGCTTTGTTGTGGGAGACTAAAATATCTTCTCACTTCTCAATAAAACTTTATCAATTTCTACCTTTTTACATTTCTATGCAAAATGGAAAAGTATTTAAACTTTGTTTGATGTATCGAGGGAGGTTAGATGTCAATCATTATTTAATAATAATAATAATGTAATATATTAGTCCCATAACTAAATTTTAATCCAATGTTAGAATTTAGGCTTCTGAGTTCCAATAGATGAAATCTTTTATTTTTCAAAAAAGTGTTTGGTTTGTTAAAACATTTTATGTTTTCAATTGTGACAATAATTTTCTTTCAAATTTGCTAGGATTTAGAACACTTTTTTTTAATTTACTTTTTTTATTTTTGATTTCTTGTTCAATTCCTTACCTTTATCATTTGTTTCATTTATCACTCTAGTTTGAGAACACCTTAAAAATTGGTTGAATCAGTGTTGTACAAGTATAAAGAGTGCAATTAATAGAATAATCAAACAAAATATTTTTTATAGATAGAATGAAATTCAGATATTGATCTTAATATATTTATGTGATGAAAGTTGAAAAATAAAAATATTGCACATTAGAATATGATCAATTTTAAACCACACTTCTTAGAAGAAGAAAAATAATTTTCATTATGAAAGTATTTTTTTTTTTTGAAATTTAGACACACAATTGGTTAGTTGGTATGATATTAAAATTAGATATAGATGTAAACACACTAGTTTAATCCCACATCGAAAGTACTAGTTATAGTAATAGGAAGAATAAACTATAAAATTGAGATGTGTAATACTTCTCAATATACTTACCTGGACGGGGTCAATAGATGATCATGAATATCTATGGCTTGGGGTAGTGACTTTCATTGCACCTGGAAAGGGTGCTTCTCCAAGGTCTGTTCAAGAAACAGATCCTACGTCATAATTTGTGGTAGTGGGGCTTGCGTTCGCGCAGCCCCTTCTAATATCAAGTTAAGATTATGTTTTTGGCTTGCAGTTAGATTTAAATTTGATTTTTTCTTCAATGAAATCTAATTTCATGTTTAATGGAGAACATTTCAATATTATGCCTGTATGGACCTGTAAATATTAATGTTGATTCTCTTCTATTCAAGTTGACTTAAATCAAGAATATCCTAATTATTGGACCATTTGGAAATATAGAAATTAAGTTTTATAATTGGAGTCTTTTACCATAAAAGAATGTATTCTCTTTTACGAAAGAAAGTTTTACCACAAAAACTTGTCAATGGATTATCTTCTCATAATCTGCAAGAATAGTTCTTTGAAAGAAAGGATAAACTACTCTGGCCGTTTTGAGGCAGTTGTTCGTGGGAAGAAAATGATGCCAACCATGTTTGAGGATTCTTTGTTCTTATTGTCTATTGGAATATTTTTGTTTTATGAAAAAGGTAAACCAAATGAATGACATTGTAAACGTATTTCTATCCAAGTCTCAAAAATCTCATTCCACTTTGTCTCAAAATCTCATTATTGCAAAAATATTTTGTTTCTTTGATTAGTTTTCATGAAGTAAAAAACTCCATACCTCAATCTTATTCCAAGAACTTATCGCTTCTTTGATTAATGTTTCATAGTCTCCAATCTTCAAACCACTCTGTCCCTCAATCTTATAGAAAATATGCATTGGTTCTATCATCAGTTTCTTGTATAAGTCACTCAATCTCCAACAGTCCTGTCCCTCGATCTTATTGCAGAGAAAAAGTTTATTGGAATAAATCCCATAAAAGATGTGTCCACATTTTCACATTTTTTTTATGCAATATCTTTAATTTCTTTTGTTATTGTAGGCAATAGGCAGATGAAAAAAATAGGCGAAGAAATTTTTTAAAGGCCTCCGGTTTAGTCTGGGCAAGTCTAGTTCGGTGAGTTTATTAAAAGAAACATATATTACCTTTTTTAAAAAAGCTATTTTAAATTTTTAAAAACCTACCGTGTTTCTATTAAAAGTATCTGGAATGTGTTGTTTTAAGTGAAAAAATATTAAAGTGTGTATTCTTAATTAACAAGACCTTCATTTGTAATTTCACTTGAAAATAATACAGTATAAAACACTTTCAATAGGAGAAAATATTATTAGAATTCTTTTAAATTTTGTCTAAAAAAAGGCTAAATTTGAAATTTTTAGTAAAAGTTAACAATTTTTATTAGTGTGACCGAAAATTATTTTTAGTGGAGATTTGTAAGAATCGAGAAAAATAATCTTAGAGTAAAAATAACACAATTAAAATGATACTTGAATATTTTATTATTAAAATGAAAATAGTATATAAATAGAATTTCAGTTATTAAGGTTTTATTTTAAAAGAACCAACATCTTTCTATAAACTCATTTTTTTCTTTCATCGGCCTTCTCTCTAAGATTCTAACCTCCTCTCCTCGCTCATCAGATCAACGACTGGAGTCCGTCATTGGACTCCTGGTAGTGAACTCTACAAGACTGCCTAATCAAAATCTCAGTTCATTTGGGCTCCTTTTCCTTTGAGTTAGTTTTGATCTAGTTAGGATTGTCTTTATTTTAAGCTTGCATGTGATGCCTTTATCTTCAAAATTAGTTTGTGTTAACTCAGGGTCCTAGTGATATAGTTAATTTTTGTTGGGAATCGCTCCTTAGTTTAATGGGACCATGACCAATAAATCTTGATAATTGATCCATTGAATATATTCAATGATGGTTATTCCAAATTCTTGAAATTATATCTCTTTTGAAGACTAAGAAGTTCAACCTAGAAAGTTGAAGATAGTATTTTCAAGGTATCTTGAAAATGTGATAAGCATTAATTATCCATTATCTCTTTATGAATAAGACTTCCTCTTATTCTCTATATAAAGGGAACTTGTGAGAAAGAGATAGACAAGCAAGTGAGAAGAACAACATAAAGAGTAAATGAGAGAGTTGATATCCACCATAGTGTAAGATTATAAATCATAGTTGGACTAGGTCCTGTGGGTTTTTATTTCTCAAGTTCAGAAGGTTTTCCCATGTCAAAAATTCTCAGTGTCATTATTCTATTTTGCTATATTTTCTATTATCTGCTTGTTGCTTCCGCAAGTGTCCATTTTGAATCTACACCAAAGAGGGAGAATTAGTTTTGATTTTTCCAACAGTGGTATTAGAGTTTGGTTCTGATACAAGATGGAAGGAGCCATTACTGATGGAGATATGTTCAAGTTGACAACAAACAGAATTAAAATGGTACTTGAATATTTTATTATTAAAATGAAAATAGTATATCAATAGAATTATAGTTATTCAAGTTTCATTTTAAAAGAACCAATATCTCTCTAGAAACTCCTTTTTTCCTTTCCTCGATCTTCTCTCTAAGATTCTAACCTCCTTGTTCATTAGATCAACGACCGAAATCTGTCATTAGACTCTTGGTAGTGAACACTACAAGACTGCATGATCAAAATCTCAAATAAAGTAAGTTCATTTGGGCTCCTTTTCCTATGAGTTAGTTTTGATCTAATTAGGTTTGTCTTTATTTTAAGCTTGCATGTGATGCTTTTATCTTTAGAATTAGTCTCTGTTAACTTAGGCTCATAGTGATATAGTTAAATTTTGTTGGGAATCGCTTCTTAATGTAATGGGAACCATGACCAATAAATCTTGATAATTGATCCATTGAATATATTCAATGATGGTCATTCCAAAGTCTTGGAATTATATCTCTCTTGAAGACTATGAAGTTCAACCTAGAAAGTTGAAGATAGTATTTTCAAGGTATCTTGAAAATGTGATAAGCATTAATTATCCATTGTCTCTTTACGAAGAAGTCTTCCTCTAATTCTCTATATAAAGAGAACTTGTGAGGAAGAGAAAGGCAAGCAAGTGAGAAGAGCAACATAAAGAGTAAATGAGAGAGTTGATATCTACCATAGTATGAGATTGGAAATCCTAGTGAGAAGCTAGAGAGATATTGTATTCCATCCTTGTTGGGTGAGATTAACTGTTACCCTCAGAGTGAGAGAAACAAACATGGTAATCGTACTTTCACAGTTGGGACATTTTTTAGACTAGGTCCCGTGGGTTTTTATTTCTCAAGTCGAGAAGGTTTTCCCACGTCAAAAATTCTTTGTGTAATTATTCTATTTTCTATTATCTACTTATTGCTTCCGCAAGTGTCCATTTTGTATCTACACCAAAGAGGGAGAATTAGTTTTGATTTTTCCAATGGTGGTATCAAAGCTTGGTTCTGATACAAGATGGAATGAGCTATTATTGGTGGAGATATGTTGAAGTTGACAATAAACAATTATTCTTATTCGAAGCCCATGATGGAGGATCACTTATACTGTAAGGATATGCATGAACACATTTCTTACAAAGACAAGTCAAAAGGTAAGAGTGATAAAGATTGAGAACTTTTGAATCGAGAATTTGTTGCAATGATTTAAAAGTATATTGATAGAAGTTTGTTTGATCATGTGTCCACATACACAAATGCTTGAGTTATAGTCAAAACTTGAATCTATGATTCAAAAGAAAACTCAGAGAAATAAAGCATCTCTTGTTAGAAGACTAGTACTTGACTACAAGGATGGTCAAAGTATGATGGAACACTTAAATTCATTCAAAGGTCTTGTCAATCAATTGACAAAGATAAATATGAAGATTGATGATGAGTTGCAGGCACTTTTGCTACTCAGTTTTTGCCTGAAAGTTGGGACACACTAGTAGTCACGGTCAGCAACTCAGTCCTAGATGGAAATATATCAAACTATTTTAGATAGTTTGTTGAATGAGGAAACCATAAGGAAAGAAAGAGGTACAAATTTTCAATATGAACCAAATGTTAATGATAAGCGAGGAAGAGGTGAAACCTATGGGAGAAATGAATCATGTGGAAGAAACTAAAGAAAAGCCAAAGGTCGTTCTCAATCTCGCACAAGAACAACTATATGCTATTATTGTAGCAAAGAAGGTCATAAGAGATTTGAATGTAGATTTCTGAAGAGGGACTAGAAAGTCGAAACTGTCCATCCAGACTTAGTTGATCCAAAGAAGAAGGATTGTATTCCAACCTCAGTCGCCATAGTAAACGATGATACTTTTCTTATTGGAGAAGACAATTACCTAAATGTTGCATATGGTGATTGATCTTGGATCATTGACTCTGGTGCCTCTTTCCATATAAGTCCATATGAAGATTTCTTTTCAAATTACAAGAAAGGAGACTATGGTATTGTGAAGGGAAACCATGTAACAAGAAAGATTATAGGTATTGGTAATATCGTGTTACTAACAGACACAGGAAACAATCGTGTACTAAAGGAAGTGAAGCATGTTCATGATGTGAGTTGATTTTAAGATTACACATTTTATGGGTTGCACTTTGTTTATGAGTTCTTTTTGTTTTAAGCAGAATAGGGTGAGAAACCCAAAGAAGATTCCCACTAGACATGAACCTAACCAAGTGGTTAAGTAAGTGTGAAAGTTCACTTCTAGAGGGCAAAGAGAAAATACAATTATATGGTGAAGATGATGATGAGGTGCAGAATTAAGACAATGAACAAGATAAAGAAAAACAATGTAAAGGTCAAAATTAAAGAGTATAGAAAGACATAAAATGGGATGGAAAGTGACGTAAATAAGAATGAAAAAGGATGAAGGGATGAAGAAAGCTTATGGAGATGCAATGAATCACGCCACTTGGAATGGTGGAAGACTCCAAGATAAGTGGTGAAGAGCGCCACTTGAAGTGCACAAACACCCAAGATAAGACCCAATTTCTAGGAGACAAAGCTCATTAATCACTCATGTAGAGTTTCCTTTCTATTTCCAAATTCAATGTGTGAAATACATGAGGCAAGACACTTTATTTATAGGAGAGAGTGTCTTGGAGAGCAAGATAGAGGGGTAGGGTTGTCATTTGTGAGAAACCTTCTAGAAGGAAGGTCAAAGTGGACTGCCTCCCAAGCTAGCCTACATCTTCTAGAAACTAGGTTAAAAACTCTAATCCTAGGTGCATTATCCTGAAAAGTGGGCTTTGGCACAAGCCCAAAATATACTAAGTGCACCCTACTCTAGCTTATTCTTCTATTTGGACCCCCAAAGTGAGCTCAATTTATTTACATAAACTTGTCTTTTAAAAAGACCAAAAGAAATAACATATGATGCTTTAGCCTATGTCTACTTCTTCTTCTGCTGAGGTCCTTCTAAAGTTTGGTGGGGCCTTGTCTTGAATGCTGAGATGACTAACTTAATTGTAAAGTGTTTATTTGTGTCCTTGGCTATCTTCTTCTCTAATTGGATTGTATTAGCTCCCGAAATGCGTCTCAACCTTATCTCAACGGGTAAGTTGGATGATGTTGGTTTTATAAGCCACTTTGCTACTGGAAAATGGAAACTAGCAAAAGGGAACCTAGTCATTGCCAAAGGTTCAAAGGAAGGATCCATTTACATTATACAAGGAAGAATTTGTTCTGGAGAAGCAAATGTTGATACAAACTCCAAAGATCTTTGGCAAAGACGATTGGGGCATATGAGTGAGAAAGCACTCCAGATGCTCACCAAAAACCACTTGCCAAGTATAAAGGGTCAAATCTTGGAATCCTGTATTGATTGCAATTATGGTAAACAATGCAAAATCAGTTTTTAGAGATCAGGCGATCCCTCAGGGAGACATGAGATACTTGAACTTGTGCATACAAATGTTTGTGAACCATTTGAAAAATCTCTAAGTGGAGCCTACTACCTTGTCACATTTATTGATGATCACTCAAGAAGAGTATGGGTATATTTGATGAAAACCAAAGATCAGGTACTGTAAGAATTTAAAGAATTTCATGCCCTAGTGGAGCGTGAGACTGGGAAAAAGCTTAAGTTTCTAAAAGCAGATAATGGTGGAGAGTATTGTGGTCCTTTTGAACCCTATTGCAAGATGCATGGCATCAGAATGATGAAGACACCACCAAAAACTCCTCAACTGAATGGAGTAGCCGAAAGAATGAATAGTACTATTGAAGACAAAGTTAGATACATGTTACAAGGTGCTAATCTTCCCAAGTCTTTCTCGGGTGAAATAATAAAGACTGTAGTTGATCTCATAAACCTAACACCTTCAAGGCCTCTAGATGGAAAGATTCCAGAGGAAGTATGGTACAAGAGGAAGGCATCCTTCAACCATCTAAGAGCATTTGGATGCAGAGCCTTTGTTCATATTTCAGAGGATGAAAGAAAAAAACTAGATGCTAAGGCCAAGGAGTGCATATACCTTAGGCCCCCAAAGGATGAATTTGGGTATAGATTGTGGGACCCTATAAATAAGAAAATTGTTAGAAGTAGAGATGTTGTGTTCTTTGAGGATCAAACGATCAAACACAGTCAAAAGATAAATTAGTTCAAGTCAAAAGTTCACATTGATTCAGGGGGAGAGATTCTCAACAGATAGATCTAGATCAAATAGACGAACAAACAAATCTTGCTCCCTAGTTCCTAATCAGACTTATAAACAACCATATAATGTTAGATCCTCAAATACAACAAGAACCTGAGCCATTAGAGAAAAAAATGCAAGTTAAATTGAGACGCTCTGAAAGAAGAAGAGTGTCATCATCAAAGTATCCTGGACAAGATTATATCACTTTAACAGATAATGGTGAACCTCACAACTTCTCAGAGGCTATGGAGTCAATTGAGAAAGGGGAGTGGATCAAAGTCATGGAAGAAGAGATGAGTTCTCTACATGAGAACCATACTTATGATCTGGTGGAGCTACCTAAAGGAAGAAAAGCCTTGAAAAATGAATGGGTGTATAGGCTTAAAACTGAAAAAGGAAGCTCGAGACCAAGGTACAAAGCTTGAATTGTCAAAACAACTTTCCTACATGGAGACATCAAAGAAGAAATCTATATGGAGCAACCAGAAGGCTATGAAGGACCAGGCAAGGAACACTTAATGTGTCATCTGAAGAAGAGTTTGTATGCTCTGAAGCAAGCACCCAGACAATGGTATAAGAAGTTTGAATCCTTCATGACCAAGCACAGTTTCAAGAAGACAATTGCTGACCATTGTGTGTTCATCAATGGGTATGAAGATGGAAACTTTATTATCCTACTATTATATGTCAATGATATGTTAATCATTGGACAGAGTAAAACCAAGATTTTCGGTTTGAAGAACACTTTAAGCAAGTCTTTTTCCATGAAAGACTTAGGTCATGCAAAGCAGATCCTTAGGATAAAGGTGATCAGATATTGCTCCAAGAAGTTGATATGGCTATCACAAGAGAAGTACATTGAGAAAGTTCTTTAGAAATTCAACATGGATAAGGCAAAACCTGTCAGTGTTCCACTTAACGAACATTTCAAGATAAGCACAATGCAATGTCCGAGTAGTGAATAAGAGAAGAAAGAGATGAGCACAATGCCTTATTCTTCTGTGGTAGGAAGCCTAATGTACGTCGTGATTTGCAAAAGCCTAGATATTGCCAATGTAGATGGTGTTGTGAGTTGATTCTTGTCTAATCCTAGCGAAGAGTACTGGAATGCAGTATAGTGGATATTGAGATATTTAAGGGGAACTACCAAAAGATGTTTAGGTTTTGGTAATGAAAATCCTATGTTCATAGGATACACAGATGCAGACATGGCTTGAGATGTAGATTCCAGAAACTCCACACCAGGGTATCTAACTACTTTTGCAAGGGGAGTTGTATCTTGACAATCCAAATTACAAAGATGTGTTGCTTTATCAACAACTGAAGTAGAGTAAATTGTTGCATCTGATGCTAGCAAAGAGGTAAAATATATGAAAAATCTCTTGCATGGTTTGGGTCATGTTTAAGAAAGATATTTTCTTCATTGTGACAACCAAAGTTCAAGTTGTAGAACATTGAAGCTTTGATGAAACCAAATCTGTGATAATAGCTTGATGCTTTGCTGCCTTGATTGAAGCTTAGTTCTAGGGTGTTTAGAATTTGTGTAAAGTTCATTCTTAATCCTATGCACAAGCTGAATCAATCTGTTTTAAAAGAGAACAATGTTTTTCTAAGCAAAGACAAAAAGAACCGGTTGATTTCGTGACTTGTTGCCTTGATTGAAGCTTAGTTCTAGGGTGTTTAGAATTTGTGTAAAGTTCATTCTTAATCCTATGCACAAGCTGAATCAATCTGTTTTAAAAGAGAAAAATGTTTTTTTTAAGCAAAGACAAAAAACAACCAATTGATTTCACGATTTAGTCGGTTGTTTTACACTTAGTATGTTTGAAGGTTTTCAAAACTGTTTTTGACTTGGTTGACTAATTGTCAAAACCAATTCATCCGGTTAAAACGACATTTCAACCGGTTGATTGTCACATTTCTTAACAACTTTTCAAAAACCTGTTAAATCTGCTTTCAGTTGATTTAAAACTGTTTTGGCTCATGATTAACTTCCTAAAACAGCTAGATTTAAGAGCTATAAATATGGTTTCTCTTTATATTAAAAAACACACAGAAAGTAAGATTGAAAACGTTTTTTAGAAGAGATTTGATTCAAAGTTTTGCAAGATTGCCTAAAGGTTGTGCATTGGTTCAAGAACTGATCTTAGGAGCTCTGTGATTCCTGAAATACCAGGTGTAATTTGTTCCTTTTTTATTCTTGTAATTGTTTCTTTTCTATACTTGTAAGTTTGTAAACTTGTAAAGGTCAGAGGTTGTTTTGACTGTGGTTGTGTGAAAAGCAAAGAGGGTGAGTGTTCTTGTGTGGTTAAGATCACCTCTTTGTGGTGTTGAGTGTTTGTAATCTGTAATTGATTAAAAGTGGAATACCAAGTGGTTTTCTGGGGACTGGATGTAGCTCAAGGGTAGAGTGAACCAGTATAAATTGATTGTGTAATCTTTCTTTCTCTCTCTCTCTCTCTCTCTCTCTCTCTCTCTCTCTCATTATAAACTGTTTAATTTGGTTTTTGTCTCTGATGCTATAATCAACCGGTTAAAACGAACTTTCAACCGATTGTTTTTCTGCAAACAATTTTAATTGCTTTTATTTTTTGGCTTCCCTGATTGCTCTTTCTATGATTGTTGATAAATCTTCATTCTTAGCCAATCTTTGCAAAAATATTTTGTCAAACAATTCACCCCCTCTCCCCTCTTGTTTAGGCCATTAATTCTAACACAAGCTACTTAGATAACAATCTTACATTTCATTATCTGACAAAGCACATTGATTATTGTTATCATGGGATACGAAATGCTTTGGAGGATGGAGAGTTGCAGCTAGAGAAGGTTCATAATGTTGACCAAGGCAATTTAAACTAAGAAGCTAACATACTATTGTAGGGGAGTTGGATTATTGATAACCCTTAATTAAGTCGGGAAGGAATAAATTTTTTGCGAATCCCTCCTTAATTTAATAGGGACCATGAACAATGAATCTTGATAATTGAACCATTGAATATATTTCATGATGGTCATTCCAAAGTCTTGGAATTATATCTCTCTTGAAGACTATGAAGTTCATTCCAGAAAGTTGAAGATAGTATTTTCAAGGTATCTTTAAAATTTGGTAATCATTAATTATCCATTATCTCTTTATGAAGAAGTCTTCCTCTCATTCTCTATATAAAGGGAACTTGTGAGGAAGAGAAAGGCAAACAAGTGAGAAGAGCAACATAGAGAGTAAATGAGAGAGTTGATATCCACCATAGTGAGATTGGAAATCCTAGTGAGAAACTAGAGAGATGTTGTATTACATCCTTGTTGGGTGAGATTTTAACGGTTACTCTTAGAGTGAGAGAAAATAATATTGTAATTCTACTTTCATAGTGGAGACATTTTCTGGACTAGATCCCGTGGGTTTTTATTTCTCAAGTTGAGAAGGTTTTCCCACGTTAAAAATTCTTTGTGTCATTATTCTATTTTGCTCTATTTTCTATTATCTACTTATTACTTTCACGAGTGCCCATTTTGTATCTACACCAAAGAGGGAGAATTAATTTTAATTTTCCCAACAAATTTTTGATCAGGATTATGTGGTGCAGGTTAAGTTACCCTTAAGCTTTTGGTAGGTTTGGAACTCTTATTGAGCACATGCTCAAATAACGGAAGCTAGTTTTAATTTTAAATAGAACCCTAGGTTAGAAGATTTGGATGTCGGGGTGACGTGGTCACCAATTCCATTTTTTTTGCAGGATTGACTATTTATGAGTAATGCAGGGTATTGTTTGAAATAAAGTGTGAATATGTTGATTTTGATATGGATGATTTATGGTAGATGTTTTTGTTTGAATTTGAAAATTTTGTTGATTTGTATAGTTGATATAGTGTAAGTTACACTTCAAGTGAATGAGATATTGAAATTGTTTTTGTTTGACTCTAAATTATGAAATTAGGTAGAATTATGCAGATTTTTTTGCATATCTCGCTCAAGCGAGACCTGGGATAAAATTTTGGGTGCTTGCGGGTTCAATCTCACTTAAGCAAGAGCTCGCCCAAACAAACAAATTTTAGCTCAAGCCAGTAAAAAAAACTTTAAATTTTTATTTTTGCTTTTGAAAGCTTAGTTTATTATTGCTTATTGTTTTTAAGTGAAAATTCTAAATTTTATTTAAAAATATTATTAAAGGAACCAATTATGTGTTTAAGTGATTTTGAAGATATATTTGGATTGTTTAGAATGTTTAAAATATAATATGATTGAATGGTGTATTGATGTGCTAAATGAAGTATGCAATGAGGTGAAATGTGATTAAAACATAGTATTTTCAGGAAAGAAAATATCATGTTGAGATTGTTATTGGAGTGTATTGATTTGTAAGTATCATGTTAATGAGACAATCCTGACTCTATTGATATAATGGAATCACATAGATGAAGTTATTCAGTTGGTGACAGTCGAATGAGGTTCATATGACTTTGTCTGCAATTTGAAATATAATCTGGTCTTTCAGGTCATATGAATTTACCCTGTCATATGAGATGATGAGATAGTGAGATGATTATGTGCATAACTATTTCACATCGAGTAGTATGACAGGTGTAGGTATCATGATGCTAATTTCAATACACGAGTCTTCCGAAAGTAGAGTCAAGTGTCTATGTATTGTGAGACGTAGAAGTCTAACATGAGCAAAATGAATTATGATTTATGATAGACACTTGATGGTTTTATGAGAAATGATGGTTTTATGTTGATAATTAAAGTTATATTTATATTAGAAGTTTTAAAAATAGTTAGTTTGTCCTGTTGTTTGCATTGTGTTTTATTTTCATTAATTTGTGTTATGATCATGCACGAGGGCCGATGATAATACAGATGATAGAGAGTTCCTCAATATGTAGCTGAAAGATAAAAATGTTTTTTTTTTATTTTGAATATTTTTTTTTTAATCTTATCCAAATATTTAAAATAACTATGAAGGACTATATATTTTAAAACACTACGTAAAAGAGTTATATATATATATATATTTTTTTTTTTTTGATATTTTATGAATATTATAATTTTTAGATGTAATAAAATAAGAATATTACATATGATACAGACTCAAAGTGAAAACTTAAGATTTAAAGAAATGACTTTAAAAATTTCTGTTTAATACATGAAAAAATAACATACAAAATTTAATTAATTTTTGTTATTAAAGATATACATATTTTGCTGAAATGAATCTTGTAGGGAGCGTGTTAATTTTTAGAAGCATATAAAATAAAATATGACTACAAAAGTTAAAACATTACTAAAACAAATTATTAAATAAAAATTAATTTTAAAAAAATAGTTAATTATTATATTAATTAAAATAGATATTATTTTAAAAATTAAAAAATTATTAATATTTAAATTAGTTTCTACTAATTCAAAATCATTTATTAATAATAAAAATTAATTTAAATATTAATAATTTTTTAATTTTTAAAATAATATTTATTTTAGTTAATATAGTATTTAATTAATTTTTATTTTTGAAATTAGTTTTTAATTGAAGTGAGTTTTGCGAAAAGGCATGGTAAGATTATTTTGAAGTGAGTCCATGTCAAGATTCATATAATAGTTTAAAATAATGAAGTTTAGAAGGAAAATAAGAAAATTTAAGAAGTGGTTAGCGATTAGATAAGCATCAAAAGTACTTACGCGTTCAGTCCAATCCAATCATACGGGAACGCAACAAAGACACATGCTTTTCCCATTAGGCAAATCACAACACAACTTGAGAAAAATATTTCAATTTTTGCTTCTTTTATAGGATTTTTATTATTGGACTTTTTTTCGAGTATAATAGTTTCAACCATTGGATAAATTGTGCTATTTATAGTGTTTATTGGATTAAAAGATTTTTTTTTACTCTCACACTTTTGTTCTTATTCGTCATTTTATCAGTTGATATTTTTGTCCCAATAGTATATGATTATATATACTAATATTCTAAATTTTTAAACTTGTTTAATTCAATTAGTTAAAACAATGAGTCTTTTTTACTAATTCATTATTCACAGTAGCTTTTTATATAAAGGCATTTTATATTTCTAATAGAAGATGTTGTACATTTGAATGATATAATAAATAGATGATTATTTTTGCTATATTATTTTGTGTATTATTTGTTTGTTGGTTTTCAATAGATGTGTCTCGCAATCAATAATCTTTTTTCTTTCATTATTTGGGTTTCTATTAATTTATTTTATAAATAATTACTACTTAATTTTTAAGGTTTATTTGTTTTATTTTTATATTCTAGTTAATTAAATTATTTCTCAACATTGTTTTAGATAAATGTATTCTGTTTAAAGTTTAATTAAAATAATATATATTTTTAAGGTTCAAAATTATTAATTATTTTATAATTTCTTTGTGTTATGATGTCTTTATTACATCAAGTGTCGATTTTATAATCATATTTATTTTTTAATTAAAATTTCCTCATTTTTCTCAAATTTCACATAAGTTAATGTTCTTTTATTCTAAATATGTGAGCTACTTATCTTTTATCCGTTTATATATTTAAATTAACTATACACATTTCTATTATAAATTTTAAATTGTCAATTTATAGCATAAGTAAGTATAAATATGTTTTATATTTTCTCAAATTGAGTTAAATTTGTGTTTTATCTTTCTAAAGTTAAAATATATCTTTTTGTTATATAATTTATAAATAACCTACTTAGTATTTTGGACCTGAACATTATCAAAATCAATATTTAAAAAACATATAATTAGGTATCTTTTATAATAAAAAAGAAAATTAAAATAAACTATTATGTAAATTTTTAACCATATTTAAAAACACACTAAAAATATTTTTTTTTAATTATAAGGAGTATAAAAAAAATCATTATTACATTAAAAATTAACTTACAAATTTAAAACAAAAAATGTATTCGAGTCAATTAAATATAAGTTATCATGAAGGAGATGACATGTTTGTTTTTACTTTTCTTTCCTATGGCACCCGACTTTTATCACTATGCATTTAGCACTTTTACAATTCCCAAATCAATAATTATTTCAAATCTCATTTATTTATACTTTCTATTCCCAAACTTTTTTTTAATTTTCATAATTGTTCTTGTCTCTTTAAATTTGAGCTACAGACAATTTACTACACTGATTTGAAATCAATTATACATATGTTCCGTTTTTGTTTTAAATTATTCTGCTTATATATTTTTTATTTCCATTTAAAGTTTTATAGAATAACATTATTTGTGTTCAATCACCTAACTAAAAGATAGAGTGATCAAATTTTACATATATCTTCAAACGAAGATCCTTTTCAACAAGTTTCAACATGATCAGTTGAACATCATTTATACAATTTCCTCATCTTAGTGGTTGCTTGGTAAAGATTATTCGAGTAAGCCAATAGTGGCTAACGTCAAGACTACTCAATTAAGCTAGGAGTGACTGAAGTTAAGAATATTCAATTAAGCCAAGAGTGACCAAAGTCAAGAATACTCAGTTAAGTTAGGAGTGGTTGGAGTTAAGAATACTCAAAGGGTTAGCCAGAAGTGACTATGAGCTCAAACAATACTCAATGGGTTAGTTAGGAGTGACTAGAGTCCAAATAATACTCATTTGGTACATCACAACATTAGTCTACTTAGTGAAACTCAATTAGTTGATAAATAGAGATCTAGATGTTGTCTGTTGCGAGAAATGAACTAGTATAAAAATAATGTGTGTACTTTATCTACCTTTATCTCTTTACATTACATGTTATCTATTGCTACTGTAGGGATATCGTGTGCGGAAGCGTAATAACCAAAGATTATGAGAAATTAAAGTAACAAGGAAAATAAGAATGATACCAAAAAAATTTTAGGTGGAAAACCCCTTTAAATAGAGGTAAAAAACCATCGGCGAGAGAGTCAAAATTTCCACTGGAAAAGAGAGAGGAAGCAAGTGTGTTGCTGTTTGTTGTGTGTTACATTGCTTGAAGGAAACCACTATATATAGTGGTTCTAGGAGACAACAATAATAAAGACATTTAATGGTAATTAACCTCCATTTAATAACAATTAATTGTGAACGGTAAATAACCTCCCAATAATTTCAATTAATTGTTAACGGTAAGTAACCTCTTATTTATGTCAAGAAAACGGAAAGGTGAGTCATAACCCACAACTACATTAACGAAGGAGAAAAGGTATTAAGTGAATAGCTAAAACTAAAACGTTTAGGAACTGTTTGCTTCTAGGGATGACCTTTGAGAAAGGATTGACAAGCAAATGGTAACATTGTTTAAATATAATAATTTGGAGGTGTTGGCACGAATGGGGGAGAGGGTGCCCTTCATTTTTAGTCTTATCTCTTATGAAGAGATTGTAGATGATGTCCCCGTAAGATTGAAGAAAATTACTCACATACCCTGCATAACTACCTTTGAGACGAGATAGTGTCACTGCATGCATGACAAAGAAGAAGAAGAAAGAGAAAAAAGAGAATCGATTCTCACTCATGTGTTATTCAAGATAGAATTGATTCTCATATTAAATATTACATAAATTTATCTAATAAAAATATTTAATTATACTATTATTAATAACATATAATTATAAATAATGATAATAATAAAATGAAATTATAATATAAACAAAATATATATAGTTTTATAAAATAACAAATGTATATAATAATAATTCTTTTAATAAATTATAATATATTTAATAATATTATTTAAATTTAATAAAAAATATTTTGTATTCTATTTTTTAAAATTTTGAATATTTCAATTGTTTATTTTATGTATCAATTTTCAACTTTTACATATTGGTAACTTTCCATCCAAAAATACTCAAAATAATGTTTTAATTACAATAAATAAAAATTAACAAATAAATAAATTATATTTTTTCTTTTTAACTAAATATTAATTTAATATAACGCTAATTTCTTGATGCTTTGATAATATTATTATTTTTATCACAATTTTTAATCTTTTTATCACAATTTTTAATCTTTTGACAATGTTACGTAACTTGTATTTTTTTTAAAATAATTATTTAATGGTATATGTATTGGCCAAGAGTGTTCGGGATCTCCGTCCAAACGTTTAGGTATGGTCAGTTCGGTTGTGGGAGTTATGCCTAGTTTGGCCTGGGTCAGGTATGGACCCAAAAATGTGTTACGAGGTCAGTTCAAGTTTTCTAGTAAGTTTCCGTGAAAAAGATAATTAAAAATAACAGAAGAAATAATTGAATTGGTTGAGGTATACAAGAATAATTGAATTGGTTGAAGTACATTATTAAATGCAAGTAAAAGCAGGTTAGAAATGTTTGTACCCGAAAGTAACAGGTACACAGTGAACAAATTATTGTTGAATGATATTATTATTGAATATTATATTCTGGATGTTGAGATTATATTCTCATTGATGAAAATTGTTGAAGGAATGTTTATAAAAGGGGCTTGATACTCCGGGTAAAGGTACGCTCTTCTGAATACTTTAGACTGAAACAAATTTATAGCTTGAATGTTCTCATTGACTTGATCATCGGAATGTGATCAACAAGTAGAGCCCCATTTGTTCCAGTGGAGCAGCGTTTCAGAGCATCAAGTGAAAACCAGTCAAAGTGGAGTTGAACTCGGAGACCGATCGAAGTCATTCAGGGAGAACAATATCGAATATCATTTACAAAATTTAATTAACTCAAATCTACACAAAAATATAATAATGCATTATTCAAATATTTTTTAACAATAAGGATGAATTTGTAAACTTACATTTTATACATTTAAAAAAATTCTAAATTTCCTCTCAATCATCACATCATTCACAAACTTCAATAAATCATCCTCACATATTCATTCAAACATCCATCAATCTAAACAATCTCACATTCTAAAAAATCCTTACACATCTACTCTCTCCCTCTCAAATCTTCTCCTAATTCAAACACACCATTAATCTAAATTTCTTAACTTAATTATTAAAGTTGAATCTGATCAGAAAGAACTACCTCAAACTAATATTCAAACGATATCAACAAAAGGATTTAAAAAATTAAGTAAAACACAATTCCATGATTTCTAAATTTTTTCGTATTATATATATTGGAATATTATATTTATCATGATTATTCACTCGTAAACATAAGAGTGAACTAAGTATTTAAAATAATCATATAGCATCGGAAATTTAATTTTGAACTTTGATTAAAATTTGTTTTATAAAATGTAGTTTAAAAATAGCTTTTTTGTTGTTCTATTAAGTAGTATAAACTTTATTATGCATATTACAAAGTAAAGAATTAATTCTGATAAGAAAATAACATAAAAATATTTAAAGGATTGCATACTATAAGTTTTTTGTTATTTAAATTAACCACTTGTAGTTAAATTTGTGTTAACAGGTTCTAAAATATAACTCATAAGAGTTGGTTAGTTGTTAATTAAATTCTTATGAAGAAAAAAAAGTAGTAAAAAGAAGTAATGAAGTTATTGTGCTCAATGATTTACACCTCCCAAATTTGTTCCAGTTAGAGTGCTACTTAAAGTGGAAGTTATAATTCCTTTTGAAATGCAACCCTTCACTCACGGCAGAGAATGTGCTGCTTCTCATAATTAGTGCGTGGAAACACATGGTCCCTCATTTTGAGCCTTTTTGATGTGACAAAAGGGGCAAATCTCCTAAAACTCCTTCATCAATTATCAAAAATGGTTTACTTTTGTTTCTTATTTCTCCTACTCTATTGCCAACTTTCTTTACAATTATGGAAAAATCCCTTTTTTTAAATTAATATTACTTTATATGTAAGTTAAAAATAAACAATTTTAAAAATTATATAAAAAGTTTCTATGAATTTACTTTTACATAAACTATTTTTTACTTATAAAAAGTTGATTTCAATTTTTCTTTCTTAAAAGTTCTTATAAAAAACTTTATCTAAATACAATTTAATCTATGTTTTAACAGTAGGGGTAAATCAATCGATTTAATAAAAAAATTATCAACCATGTCAAGTTCAGAACTATTAACCAAACTGTGGAAGAATTGGTCAACATTTTGGTGAACTAATATGTAGTTGATTAAAACCAAACCAATTAAATTTGGTATAAAACTATGAATCTTTTGAAGAAATTTTTTTCATGTGGTATTAGAAATAAATAAAAAAAAATCTCCTCTACCATCTAAAATATAACTTGTATATGAGTTAATTTGTAAAAAAAAAATTCATTTTTTTTTTGAAATCTAATATTTAATTTATAGATCATGAGGTTGAGATCCAAAAGGTTTTGTTTCACACTGCCATTTTCTAACATTTCCATTCATTGCTATGCTATGCTATGCTATGGACTAAGTGCAAAGTAAAGTGTTTATGACTATTATTATGCTTGTGTGGTGTGTACTGGTTTTATAGTAAAAGAAATGATTCATTTATCCTTCATCACTCACGTTTTCCTTCTCTTTGTTAGGAGATCTTCTCATAATTGTCAACTCGTGTATGAGATTATATATTTATGAATGGTCAATATTCAGTCTCTTGTTATAATAAATTGTAAATGACTCCTACACGATATTAGAAAGTGAACTTTAAGCTTAACTCAACCTTATAAAATCAGCTCATAAGATGAAGTTTACACCGACTTATATACTATGAAATGTCCTTATCTATAGTAGATGTGTGATCTCGAACATCCTTATCTCTCAAAATACTCATGATCATGCAAACTACAATACAACTGAAAATTTAAAACGAAAATTGCTTCCAAGAATATTGTATGTACAAAGAGTTCCACATACTTCTATGATCTAGTATCAATGAAATCAAGTTCAAAGCACAAACTTCAGAAATTGTCTTCATGTCATTTCAAATTACAAGCATTATATGGAAGCTAATTACACTTGTCCTGGAGAAGAAATGAAACTTTCAGTTATGTTCTGGCATTGGCCAAACACTTGTAGAGGAGTAGCTTCCCCAGTCTCAGCAAAATGATCAAGTATTTGAACTAGAAGTTCGAAATGGCCACAAATATGATAGCAGATTTCTCCTTCCATTGTTCATCTCTCTATTCCCTCTTCTCCTGGAGATATTGTCACCACCAGTGCCACTAGCATTCCTTCCTCCCCTAATTCGACTACTGCGGGAACTGGGGTGTCCTTGAGGTGGCAGCTCAACACGGCAAACTGGACATGAATTGTGCTGAACTAACCATGGAACAATACAGTGTGAGTGGTAAATGTGGGCACATGGCATTTTCCTGGCCTCAGAACTCAGTTCAAACTTTTCCTTACAAACTGCACAGTGTGAATCAGATTGAAGGTGTTCATTTGTGATCTTAATGGTTGGCATTGCATCAATAGAAGAGCGTGCTGCAGGAGGTGGACCAAGGCGATCATTGGTTATGTGTTGTTCAATGAGTCCTTCAAGTCTAGGACCAAGAAAGTAGTCACCAAAATCAACATGCCTAGGACCTCTTCTTGAGCCAGTGTTAGACATAGTGAAGCCAGGAGGTTGACCATGAAATATCAGATAAGGACCAGAGCTATAGACCCCCCAAGTCTGATCAGGAAGTGGGGTGGTGGTGGTGGAGCCAAACCTCCTTCTAACATCAAAGTTTGTGTAGCTTCCAGCCATTCTCTGCCTCATGAAATTGTCAACAGCATCTCTAACCCCAATTCTTGGCTCAGAACCTCTTTGCTCCATAACAGCTCTTACAGCATCCATAATATCAGGCATTTGACGAAAATCTTCCATTTGTGATGAAAAGCCTTGCTGGTGTGAAACTGCTCGCAGCTGCTCGTTAAGTTCTTGCACAAAGCCTCCATCGCAGTAAGGGCAAATGGCATCTCTCCCTTCAAGCCAGATTGGCTGCCTGCATGTATAACACCAGTATGTTGTTCCACTTGACATGTTTTCTCTTCACTACACACTTAGATATTGAAGAGATACAACACAACTTCACTTTGCTTCTGCACCAAGTATAGTAGAGCTTCAGATGTTTTAGTCACAGATCAAGTTACAAAATGACTCATAAAATTGACAGCAAAAGTAACAAGTCATGAACATTTAGGATACTGTGGTGAAGTATTTTGGCAGCACACCAGATGCTCAATATTGATTACTATATCCTTAAGAAAAGCCAAATGGTATCTGAGAGAGATAAGGAATAGCAAACTCCAACAAGTTAGAACAAGCAAAGGGACCCAAATAAAATCAAACCATTCTTTTAACCCCAACTTCATCTCACAAGGTAGTTTTCATAATATTATTATGGACATCAAGAAATGCTTTTTGAAAAAAATTTGACTCACAAAGAAAACAATATGAACAAGAAAGGACACCCCCCAATTAAACTAAATTAGTAACAAAGCATTAGATCGGATTTCATGCAGATAAATCATATTTAAAATTAGAAAACAAAATAATTGCCAAAGCAAAAGGAAATTATAAATGAGTTCTTACAATGAACACAGCATGTCAGAGCTGTGAACATATGGTCAACTATGTAGTCAACTATGTCTTGTAATCAAATCATGAAGAATAACAACAAAAATTTACAGTGAGAACATAAAATTATAATCAATTTAGCATCATGATTTAACCTTCTTAAATGGATGAAAAATATCCATCTAAAAATGTCCAAAACAAAAAATTTCCTGGATTCTCTTTGTTATCCTTATCAGACAAGAGGACTTCTGCCTTCCAGAAAACCGGTGAGGTTCAACAATTACAAAGGGAGACAAAGTTCCATAACTTCACACATGCAAATTGAAATGATTTAAATGTTTACCCTCAACAAAACAAATCAATTACCACATATGCATTAAGGAGGAACAAAATTCATGCAAGAACCAGGTAGCTATTCAACCACATAAACAGGACCTATCCTCAAACACAACCATGAAGTCAGAAACAGAAGAGAGCGAAAGCAACACAACAAAACCAAACTGAAAACTAAAATCCCACAAAAATCACACCATGTTGTCATCAAAGCACATAACTTTCAAATAGGCTCTCAATTAAACAAACACCCATCAGTGATCATACTGAGTTCACACCCACCTAGAATCCACTGAATAAACATAATAAACAGCAACCAAAAAAATTAACAGAAGAACAAAAATTCAGAATTTATCAGAGTGGACTTACCAATGAAAAGGAAGAGAAAACAAAAGAAGAAACTACAATGAATGAAAAAACTCAGCACAGAGTTGCAAAAGATTCTGACTTTGGTGGAGAGAGAAAGTAGGAGAGACTCTCTACTATTGATGGGGTGTTCCCACTGAGGCCAAGTTTCTCTGTCATTTTCACCTGTTCAAAATTTTGACTATTTTATATTTAATTTCTTGTAATTTTCACCTGTTCAGAATTGTGACTATTCTATCTTTAGTTTTGTGAAAGAACGTTGCACGAAGGTGACACGAGGCATGTACAAACATACTAACTGTAACTTGAAACAAAGTTTTTTCCTTATAAAAACCCTTAAAACAAAGAATGTTTATTATTATATGTCATGTGTCAATATTAATTTTATATACCCACGTTGTCGTGCTAGTGCACAGAATTTAGAAGAAAATGCTAAAACGTACTAAATAATATGATTTTTTTATCATTATTTATATTTTAGTTTGCTACGTAAATGCTTAAAGCATAAGTTAAGTCGTCTTGTATTAATAATACTTTGAAAAAAAAAAATGCCACATAAACATCTTTTAGTCTTTTTTTACTATTAAAATAACTAATAATATAATAATATTTTTATTTTTTTAAGTTGATTTATTTAGATTATTTTACATTTTCAAATCAAAGGTCATATCATCGGTATTGGTTGGGTGCTTAATAAAAAATGAGTTGTTTATACATCATCTTTCAAAGACATTTATACCGTGTTACCCTTTTTATTTTTTAAAGAATAAATTTTGCTATTTTTTAGTATATTTTTAATAAGCATTATTAGAAATTAAACTTACTATTAATATTGCTGCCGTCTTCTTTAAAAAAACAAATACTTGTTAGGTTTAGTTGTATTTTACTATAATTTTAGTCTTTCACTTATTAATTCTATATATATATATATTGTATGGATAAGATAAAGTCTCATTTCATCTCACGTGTTTAGTACGTGTCTTATAGTACTAGTTTTTTTTCTTTATTTTTTTTTCAGTTTTCTTTTAGTTTTTTGTTTTTGAGTTTTTCTTCTGGTTCATAATCCTTAATATTTTTTCGTGATATTCTTGTTTTTATTCAGAATAAGTAGAAGATTGGTACTTCCAAAGATACTCTGTCGTTAAGTAAGTTCTAGTATTTTTGAATGAGTTATTAATGTTACTGGTTTTTATATGTCTCTACCTATCCATTAAGTGTCCTATTTATACTTATTTAGGATGGATTCAATAGTGGATTATGAACAATGTTGAATCCATTGTAGATTTGAATATTTTCTCCAAATCCAAAACAATTTATTCTTTTTAAAGTATATTTGTAAATGATGATGAATGTCGGATGTATTTTTCAAGACAATTCTTTCTTATGCCAACAAACCGACATAAGTTAGTTATTCGACATTAGTGAACATATTAGATTGGAAGAAGGAAAAATCAAATCATCGATAAAGATAAATATATTAGGCTGGAAGAGGTAAAAAAAAATGACTATTATAATAATTAATTGATTTTGATTATTTTATTTAACTTAAATCTTATCTGATATAACATTAATCAATTAATTAATTGATAATATAAACTACATTACCATAATAATGACCGCTTAACAAGTCTTAATGATATATACATTGGATCGGATGTAAACAAACTTTTGACAAAATGTTATAAACGAAATTAGAACTCCAACTTAAAATTTAACAACACATAATATTAAAGTAATAAGTTTATTTAGCATATGAACTAATTATATATACATTTAATAAAACAAAATTGCACATATTTTACTATGAATAAAAAAGTTATATATAATACTATTAATAATAAATTAATACTAAGTATAATTAATATACTAAAGATAAATCACAAAGCTGTCAATAAATAGATAAATTAATAATTTAAGAAATATAAATATATCATATTGATAATAGTTAATTTCAGATATTTTTTAATAGGGGGAAAAAAAGGAAGGTACTTTTCATTTTAAGAATATGCCAAATTTTTTGATATGGATTATATGAATAATTTTAACACAGATTTGCTAATAATAGAAGGAATATAAATCTTTTTATAAAAAAGTTATTCAAATTTAGTAATTGACCCATGCCACTGATAAAGTAGGAAAGTATTTGTACTGTTAGAAATATTTCATATTTGGTAGTCAGTTCAGCTATAAGAATAGACTCGATAGAGACTGTTTGTTTAGGCTTTTATATAATAAAAATATCTAATTTATATATAAATTTTCTTAATATTTTATAAAATAAAAATAAAATATATTTAATAATTTTCTATTCATAAAATTATGTTAAAGTAAGATAACTGATAACCCTTCCAATTAAATTAGACTATTTTCATAAATATAACAAGTGTCTATTAATTTTGTATTTAAGAAGTGAAAAGTATGAGAATTTAACACTATTTAATAATGAAAATTTATTAAATATTTGAAATATTAAAAATCACTATAAGGATAGAGACCAAAATAATCCTTAAACACTTTGCAGTATATGATATTAATTATTCCATGTTTAAATAAAACTACATTTAATGTTATTATAAATGATGTTCAAATCCTATTAAATGAGGGTGTCATTCTTCCAAACCTTTAAATTCTTTATATACATAATCAAAATTTATGGAAATTAAATTAGAGATATTTTTTTTATAAAGTACATTATTTAATTTAATAAATAGTAAAACATAAAATTATATATATATATATATATTATTTTTCTCCCATCACCTCTTCTCTTACTAATTGATTATTGTGTATTGATGGAAGAAGGTCAAGCTCAGACCCTCAGGCACTCTACTTGTAATTTAATAAAGCTCTCTACTTGTAATTTTTCTTAATTTTAATTAGAGTTGGATTAGGCACCTAAAAACCAACCTAGGTTAAATTAGGGTTTCTAGAAGACTCATAAATTAACTTAGGCCAGTTCTAAACCTAAAAATGTTGAACATAGGCTTTGATGTCTCCAAATCCAAGTGGATTGCTTAAAGACTGTACTGCTGCTTGTGTGTGTGTTTTGTATAGTTTGAATTTGTTAATAATCCACTTAGTTATGATCGAAGGTTGCTTGATTCAAGTTCTTTAGAAATAGATATGTTTTCTAAAGAAAGTGGAAAATCAACCTGTTGAATTGTCGTTTCAACCGGTTATTTTACACTTAGTGTTTTTTAAAAGAATTTGAAAAAGATTGAAATTGGTTAACCTTGCTGTCAAGCCAATTCAACCGATTGTTTCGTGTTTTCAATCGCTTGAATTTTGAAAATCCTTAACAAAATTTATTAAAGTGGTTTAATCTATTTGAATTGTTTTAAAATTGATTTGGCTCTTGCATTAAATGTTTTACATTCTTGGTTGTTAGTGATTCTGATTATCTCTTTCAAATCAGTTTTTCCAAGATTGCTTCAAGCTTTGGATTCTTTCTAAGAGTGGAATAAGATTGCTTTGTGCTTTTCATTCTCAATTTGTGATTGAACTAGGTGTTATCATTCATTTTCTCTCTTGACTATTGTATTTCTATGAGAACCGTTGTTGTGAAGATCCAGAAGCTGTTATGTGATCTGTGGTATTGTTTGCCAAAGGTGGTGTGTGTCCTTGAAGTGTTCAAGATCACCACTTTGGTGTGTGTTATGCAATCAAGGTGTTTGATTGTTTAGTGGAATTCTCAAAGGTTTCTAAGGACTAGATGTAGCTCTTGGTAAAAAGTGAACCAATATAAGACTTTTTGTATTGATCTTTCTATCCCTTATCTCGTTTAAATTTATTATGCTTTGGTTTTTAATAATTGTTGTTCTCGCCGGTTGACTCGTTTGTCGGTTGACTCAAACGACAGTCTTTGGCTTGCCTGTCTCCTCCTGAGAATCAAACTTCCTTGGGTTGAAGAACCTCTCACCTGCAAAGACAAATGGTGTCTTGGCGGCCGTTTGCACTCCGACGCTCAAGTCAGTACTGGGGCAAAGAAAGAGTAAATGTATAAAGTAGTTTCAGTCTTAGAAATAGTGTACATTGCTAGGGTTCTTAGCACCCTTTATGTAGGTTGTAACTAGGGTTTACTTATGTTCTGTTACCCATGTCTAGGGTTCCTTGGAGAATGCCCCTGCACCGCTATTACACAATCTCAGCGTAATCTGGCACATAAAACTTTCCTTTACTGGAGTGCAACGACTTACATAATGGCCGCTAAGGTACCAACTCATGCACCAATGCTGCGGGGCCATTTGTTCTATGGGTGCCCTAAGTATTCATGTGCCATGCATGCAGTCTTCCCTTGGAAACCCTAACCCTAACAGGCCTTAGCGCCTCCAAGGGTTGTTTACTTGTGTCGCGCCCGAATGCGCTATACACCCCGCATGCATGGATCCCTCGTGACTTGGGCTTTTTCTTAGTATCTGGGAGTTAACCTCATGTTAACTCATATTGCTTGTGGGACCCAGCTTACGTGACCCATCTTTACTATCTAACACCAATGTCCGATGTCTGAGGTCTTCTCTGGAGTCGATGATCGAGGACTGGTCGGTACACAAGCCCCCCAATCTCGAGCTGTAACCTGTTTTAGTGAAGAGACTAAGTGATCGCCTTCGGCGACCTACGTGGCACTGGTGATAGGACGTGAACAGTGCACCGAAGTGACATCTCACCATACTTTTTTATCAGCGTACACGTGGCAGGATCAACGGCTAGGCCTCGTTGCCGCTTGCGCTTCTTCGTGTACGTTTAAACCCTTAAACCCTTACGCTCCCTTCACTGTTTCATTACTTCACTAAAGCATTTCCCAAACATTTTTCGTTCCCAAAATGCTCTCTCTTTTTCTTTGAAAACCTCTACCTTCGAAACCTAATTTATTCAAAGGTATGATCTTTACTCTATGATTGCTCTTGCTTTATGATTCTGATGCTCATAACATGCCATAACTGTTTTGGGACTATTTATGTTTTTTGCAATTTTTGTTTCTTTACTCTTCGTTTCGAGTCTCTGCTTTCCTGGTTTTTTGAGTCACACCATCTTCTTCCTCTAAAGTTTCGTTTTTTCTTCTTTTGTTTTAGCTCCCTTTATTAAGATGGCTCAACAGAACCCTTTTCCAGCCTCCACTTCAAATTCTAACCCAACTTCAACTCCACCCTCGACACCAAACCCTCCTCCTTCTACCCCTGATTACCAGTGCCTATATTGTTGGGCACTTGACACCCTTTTAAAGGAGATCTCCAGCTTTACTTCCCTTGCGAGTATAACCGCTTATAGGAAGAAGCAAACTTGCCATAAGTCACGTGTCTTTCGCAAAGACCACGACAAGTTCGTGAGGATGATGCCTGTAGGGTAGGTGAATCGGTGTGTTCTGACGAATCTTCAGACCCTGAAGGACCCTTTTGCTTCGTCTACTCCACAGTCTTTCGAAGACTTGGACTACGACTTCCCTTCACCCCGTTCGAGTGAGCCCTTTTCACTGAGGTGAATGTTGCCCACGCCCAACTGCACCCTAACAGCTGGGCATTCGTGAGGGCCTTCGCTATCCTGTGACACTGCCTTGGCCATACGCCCTTAATGGACGTGTTCCTCTACTTCTTCGAGGCAAAGAGCCCGGGCTAGAAGCTATGGGTTAGTTTCAATGGTGTCGCTGGGAGGGTCCTGCTGACGCTCTTTCAACAATCCTACAAGGGTTTTAAGAAGCACTTCTTCAAAGTGCGGTGCAGTAGGAGGGACCCTACTCTCTTAGATGGGTTTCCTCTTTACTGGGCAGAGAAGCCCAATCTCCAGAAGCCTAGGTGCCTTGAGGACCTTCCTTTTCAAGAGCGGGAGGTGTGCAACCTCCTCTCTGGCCTTCAAGCACCGTTTAGCCGTAAGGCCCTCAAGAGCGGGAGGTGTGCATAAGCTTGAGTTTAGCCCTAAGGCCCTCAAGAGTTACATTGGTATTGTGTTCGACTCTGCCCTTCCTTGTCTATTGGTTTGTTGATTTGCTTCTCATGCACTGCTGTTTTCTTGCACAGATATGGTGCTTAATGAAGAGAAAAGGAACAAACTGGTCGAGTTGGTCGCTCGTCGCAAGGCTGCGCTTTCCAATGTGGGTACCTCAACCCCTGCGGGCCCTCCTCCTCCTGCTACCTATGCTCCAGTCTCTCCTGCACATGCCTCGTCTTCAAGAGGAAGAGCGGGGTTGACGTCGTGGCTCCATCCCACTCGGCTTCAGATGGCTACGCTCCGTCCTTTAGGGACCATCCTCCCAGTGCTTCCACTCCCCGTGAACTCATAGCGCTCGAAGGCGGGGGGAGAGTGCCCCTGGGGGTGATCACGTCATGCCTTCTGTTGCTGATCTGCCCTCCTTCCTCCAGGAGGTTCTCCAAACCTTTCAAGGTGGAGAAGTAGATGGCCAGGGCGAATATTCCCTGGGAGGGCCTGCGGCCAGAGGTCTTGGGGCCTTCCTCATTGCATCTAGTCACGCCTAAACTCAAGCACAAGAACTGAGGACTGAGGTGTTGAAGCTGAGGGAGGAATCAGCCCTTCAAGCCAAGAAGTTTTCCCAGCGCGAGACTGCCTTGCACCAAGAATTGGCAAATCTTCACTAAATCGAGAAGGATATCAAGAAGCTCCTATTTGACAAATCTCAGGAGGCCCTTCTCGCTCATTCGAAGATTCTGTCCCTTCGGAATGAGGTTATCGAGCTGAAGGAAAAAGCTGAAAAGACACAGGCCAAGATGGCCAAACTAGAGGAAAGGGCCACTCAACAAGAGGTCCAACTTGGCCAACTAGAGGGGGAGTTAGCCCATAAGTTCGAGCTCTTCAAGCAGACTGAGGAAGAGCTCACCAACGATGTCGTTGATGCTTATGGTGTTGGGTTCGAAGATGCCATAGCCCAGGTTGTCTGCGTGCATCCTGAGATGGATCTCTCCCCATTTGAGGTGACAAAGCAGGTCGTTGATGGGCAGCTAGTTGCCAAGGAGTAACCTTTTCTTTGTTGTAATTTACTCGCTTGACGAACAATTTGTTAAGTTGTATATTTATCTATGAAATCTTCTTTTCTCCAATCTGCTTTCTTGCCTTGGTTATTAATTGTCGTGTCTTGCACTAACTTTGCTAACAACTCTTTGACGCATATTTACACTTTAAGTAGCACACTTCCTCTTACCTGCTTTACCTTCTGGCGACCTTCATTATCTTAAGGCATTGGTGATGTGCGCACAAACTCGTAGCTGGCCTTACCTTCGTTATACGAAGATAAGGAAAACCCCCACTTGCTGCTTCTGACCTTCATCTTCCAAGGTAAGGGAAAGGTCTTCCTGTTGACCTCGTCCTTGCCTCACTAGGCCAAGGGAATGTCTTACTGGTGATACTAGTGAACCATGTTGTTCTCGACCTTGACTTACAAACAAGGGAGAGGTTCACCTTTTTGACCTCGACCTTGTTCCATGAGGGCAAGAGAGGATTTAACTGTTGAACCATACTGTTTGACCTTGGCATTCTTACTCAAGAGGGGGAGGTGTTCTCTACGAACCATCCTCTCCCAATCTTGAGACTTCTAACCCAAGTGAAAGGTTCTATGTATGAGGGATCACCCCACCTTCTAATGTTTCGAGCCTATATGCTCCATTCCCAAGGGCCTTTGTCACTTGGAAGGGACCAGTCCACTTGGGAGACAACTTGTTCTCTAACTGGTATGGGTGGGCCTTCCGCATCACCAGGTCGGCAACCTGGAACTGTCGAGGTCTCAGCTTGGAGCTGTACTTGTACTTCACTCTTCTCTTCAAAGCTTCAGCCTTGATTCTTGCTTCCTCCCTTACTTCATCCAGTAGGTCCAAGTTCACCTTTCTTTCTTCGTTGGACTCTTCAGCCACGAAGTTCTGGAAACGTGGATAGTTCTCCTGGATCTCTATAGGAATCATTGCGTCTGAACCATACACCAAGCTAAAGGGTGTTTCTTTGGTAGTGGACTGGGGATTGGTGTGGTAAGCCCACACAATTCTAGGAACCTCCTCTGCCCAGGTCCCTTTGCCCTTCTCCAACCTTCTCTTCAGTCCTCTGAGCAGAACACGGTTGGAGGACTCAACCTGCCCGTTTGTCTAGGGGTGTTCGACTGACGTGAACACCTGCTTTATCCCCAGCTTCGTACATAGCTTGCCCAACTGTTGACTTGCAAACTGGGTGCCATTGTCAGACACCAGCCGTTTTGGGATTCCAAAGCAGCATACTATGTTTTTACACACAAAGTGTTGGATCTTGTGGGCTGGGAATATGCGCCACTGGCTCAGCCTCTATCCACTTTCTGAAATATTCTATGGCTACCACGAGGTACTTCATCTGCCGCACCGCTAAAGGGAAAGACCCCAGAATGTCGATCCCCTAAGTATGAAATGGCCATGGGCTATAGATCGATCTGAGTTCTTCTGGAGACACCTTGTTCCAGTCAACATGTTGTTGGCTCTGCTTGCATCGCTGTGCATACCCTGTGCAATCTTCCCTCATGGTCGACCAATAATATCCTGCGTGAATGGCCTTTGATGAGGGAGCTCGACCACCGATGTGGCTTCCACATATCCCTTCATGGAGTTTTGCCATGATACGCGTGCACTGCTCACCACTTACACATACCAAGATAGGGTGAACGAACCCGTGTCTGAACAACTTTCCATCGGTCAAGGTGTACTTGCTCGTATTTTTCTAGCCTTTGTAGGCTTTATCGGGAGTATCCCATCAGCCAAGTAGCGTTGGTAGAGTGTCATCCAGGTTTCTCCTGCTTCAACTAGGCAAACCTGCAACGACTTCTCCCCAGCAACTGGGTATGTGCTTATTCTGGGCGTTTTTAATGTCTCCTGAGTCAACGACCGATAACTCCTCTTCACCCCTTCCGAAGTGTTGATCTGCTGGACTTTTGTCTGTGGCAGTTCGAGGTGTCCTCAGAGTCTCCTGGATGACTGTCCTCTGTCTTCCCCCCTTTCCCGAACTGGCGAGCTTTGCCAACAAGTCAGCTCGGGCATTCTGTTCTCTGGGCACGTGGACTAACTCGAACACTTCAAACGTCTCCCTCAAAATCTGAACATACTCTAGATATGCGGCCATCTGAGGGTCTTTAGCCTGGTATTCTCCCGTGACCTGACCTGTGACTAACAAGGAGTCACTTTTTTCAGCAAACCTTTCACATCCATCTCTTTAGCCAACAACATTCCAGCGATCAAGGCCTCATACTCTATCTGGTTGTTACTGGCTTTGAAAGCGAACTGCAGGGTCTGCTCAATCAACAACCCATTTGGCCCTTCCAAGATGATGCCAGCCCAACTACCCTGTTGGTTGGAGGAACCGTCTACAGAGAGTACCCATTTGAAACCTGCTCCTTCTTGGTGCGTGGCTACCGAGGAGAGCTCTACCACAAAGTCAGCATAAACCTGGCCTTTAATAGGGCCTTTGGGCTCATACTACACGTCAAACTCTGATAGCTCTACTTCCCAACACACCATCCTTCCAACAACATCCGACTTTTGTAAGACCTTGCGAATGGGAAGGTCTGTCATTACTATTACTGTGAAGCTCTGGAAGTAGTGGCGAAGTCTTCGCGCTAAGAACACTATTGCCAGGGATGCTTTCTCTATGGCCTGGTATCTCACCTTAGGCCCCTGCAATACTTTGCTAACAAAGTAGATCGACATCTGCACCTGGTTCTGTTCTTGCACCAAGATTGAACTGATCGCCCTCTCTATAACTGCGAAGTACAAACGAAATGGAGTACCCAACTGTGGCTCGCACAACACCGGCAGACTGGCTAGGTACTCCTTTAGTTTGAGGAACACCTCTTCACACTCCCTAGTCCACACAAACCTGTTATTCCTCTTCAAACACTGGAAATAGGGGTGCCCTTTATCTCCCCCTGCTGACACGAATCTGGACAAAGCAGTCATGCGCCCTGTCAACTGCTGCACCTCCTTTACTGAGATCAGGCTCCTCATTGCTATGATCACAACGCACTTCTCAGGATTCGCCTCTATCCCATGTTCAGTGAGTAGGAACCCCAAGAACTTGCCTGCTTCTACCCTGAACACACACTTCTCGAGGTTCAACTTCAATCTATACTTAGCTATTGTGGTGAATAGCTCTTCTAAATCCGCTACATTTTGTTCCCTCTGCTGAGAGGTGACCACCATATCATCCACATATTCTTGGACATTTCCCCCTTTCATGGGCGCTAGTACTCTGTCCATCAGTCTCTGGTAGGTCGCTTCTGCATTCTTAAGCCCAAAGTCTTGAATCAAGTGTGTTCAAGCTTTGAAGAATCCAAAACCCTTTGAAGTTTGATGGAAGGCTGACTGTGCTTGCTGTTGCAGAGGTGTTTTAGAATAATATATGGGGTATATTTTCTGTGTAAATCCACTCTTGATTGAATCCAAAGCTTAAACATTCTTAAACCTTTTAATTGAAAGTGTTTTTCAAACTAAGTGAAAAACAACTTGTTGTTTTGTCGAAACAACCGATTGTTTTATACTTAGGTGTTTTGAGAAAGGTTGAAAATTGTTTTTGATGATTGACTTGCTGTCAAACAAAAATAACCGATTGACTTGAGTATTCAACCGATTGTTTGTTTTGGGACCATAACAGAAAACTGTTTTGTGCTTTGATTGAGCATTAAATGATTTTATAACTAATTATGCTCCAGTCTTAAATGCTTTGACCAGTCTTTGAAAGTAATAAATAGTTTGTTATGTTTTTGTAACAAAGAACTAAGATTTAATCATAGAAAAACAAATTTGAGTTTTTCACTGATTTTGCTTTTGAGGAGTTGAAGTTTGCTTTGAGATTGCTTGGATCAAGAGAGTGTGGAATAGAATTTTCATCTTGTATTAATTTCAGATCTTTCTGTAACAAGTGTAATCCTTTTGTACTTTGAAGAAACTCTGTGTGTGAAGCTGAGAAGTGTTGTGTGTTCTTGAGGTTGTTAAGATCAACATTCTTAGTGGTGTTTGTGCTGAACCAAAGGAAGTGTGTGTCTTGAGGAGATCAAGGTCACTTCTTTGGTGGTGTTGTAAGTAATCTAGGGTTGATTGCTTAGTGGATTCCCCAGTGGTTTTTGGGAAGACTGGATGTAGCTCTTGGTTTAAGAGTGAACCAGTATAACTCTGTGTGTACAATCTCTCTATCCCTTAAACTCTTTATTTTCAGTTTATATTGTGAACTGGTATAAACAACTGATTGTTTTTTTGGTGTTGTGCTAAATTGCTTTGTGTTTTTGGCAAATTGAATTCTGAATCAAGTTTTCTCGAAAGAAATTCATTCTAAACTTAAAAGTTCGCGAAAACCCTCTTTAAACCATTCACCCCCCCCCCTCTAGTTTAAAGCCATACTTTCTTACAATTGGCATCAAAAGCTTGGTTCTTGAAATTTATTCAAGTGTGATCCTAAAATTGTTTTTATATGGCTGATAGACTACCTTTTGGGGAAGGTGCTTCAATCAACAAACCACCTCTGTTTTGTGGTTTGAACTACCAAT
>Ga0123342_1001830_pt1 | contig 35760 bp, 14 predicted proteins | sample Turbeawhitnodule_FD_89960 | JGI IMG/M metagenome (GOLD analysis project Ga0123342, IMG submission 89960) | Root nodule microbial communities of legume samples collected from Mexico - Turtle bean Mexico white nodule | ecosystem: Host-associated > Plants > Roots > Nodule | place: Mexico: Nepantla... | reverse complement strand
ATATATATATATATATATATATATATATATATATATATATATATATATATATATCCACGTACGTATCCCTTACGCATCAATCTAGCTTCATCAAAATTGCACGTTTCCAAAATCCTGGATTGGATAATTTGCAAACGCGCTTCTGTGCTGTGAGCACACCTTCCATATTTTGAATTTTCTTATCTATAAATTCCATAAAAATATTAACTTATATAAAATTTATAGATAAGAAAATTCCTTAAGAACATATTTAATTTTTATTACAGTCTAAAATATATGTTTAATTTGTATAAAGACAAAAATTTATTAAAAAAATGCAATACATATTTAATTTATTTGGAATTTTACACTATCACAGAACACATTTTATCCATTCAAACTTTTTTGGAAATAAATTTTATTTTGCACATAACAGAATCATGTCATATATCTAAACTATGCTTAATGAAATAATTTTAAAAAACTTTAAAGTTTATGTAATCAAAATTTAGAAAATTAAGAAGATATTACACAACTTAGTGAATGTCCAACATACATTTTTTTTATTCTGGACAAAGATAAAAGCTAAATGGTGAGGTGATAAACATAGAGGGAAAGAGAAAATAAATTATGTTATCATATATATAAATTTTGTATTTTGAGTGAATATGTCAAAAGGAAACAAAGAGAGATGAAAAATAAAGGAATAGGAGAAAATTTTGAGAAAGGTATAGGAAATAGATATAAAAAAAAATTGAAAAAAATTAAAACATTTTTTAAGAAAATTATTGCACAACTTAGTTATTAAAAAGTGATTACTATTGTGTAATAATATATTTGAATTAAATGAAATGGTTGTTTTTAAATGGCTATTGAATTAAAATCTTTTTTTTTTCTTTGGGATATAATTTGATGTTTTTTTTCCACCAATGGTAATCTATGGATAATCGGAAATGATAAATCTAACTAGTTTCTCTAAGTATATATAATAATAACAATTATTATTAATAATATTAGTATTAAAATTATAATATTAATATTAATATTAATACTAATATTAATATTAATACTAATATTAATATTAACAATAATAATAATTTTCATTATATCAATCATTTTAATAATATTATTAATTTTAATAATAATATCAATAATAATAATATTAACAATGATATTAATAATACTAATAATATTAACAAAAATATCAATAACATTAATAACCATATACAAATAATATTAACAACAATATTAGTAATATTGATATTAATAATAACATTAATAACATTAATAAAAAATATTAATATTAATAGATAGATTGTAAAGTTTTATAAATTTGGTAATTAATTTATTTGTAAATTGAACATACTTATTTCTAAAGTTGGTAACTTTTAAGTTTCAATCTTTAGGATATATGTTGTTATTTGGTGCAATGGTACGTCCATAGCTGCTAAGGATTTATCTCTCTCTTTTTTAATAATTCTTTTTTTATCAAAGAATCCAACTAATTTTTATATAATACATTGGTGCAGAGGGTTTAATTTAAAAAATATTTATTTGATTTTTTAACATTTTAATATAATTTTAAATAGGAGAAATACGTTAATTTATAAAAATTTAAATTTATTGTATAAATATAAAAATAAAGAACAAATCATTTTGAATCAGTTATGAAAAACATCTTTCTGCTAAAAAAAAAAATTAAAATATACTTGTGCACATATAATACATAGATATGTGTTTTCGTGTCTTACATTTAATAAATTATACGTATTTTTGTGTTCATGTCCATATCGTATCAGTTGTGTTTGTGATAAGAAGTTTAGAATATCTAAGATGATTTATTCTAGAAAAAGAAATACAAACTATAATATATAATTTAAAATTTAAAAATAATTAAATTCCAATTTATTATGATTGTTAACTTTTTAAGAGACCATCTCTTTTGATAGTTAATTCCAATTATAAATTGTATATTAAAATAAAAAATTAACATAACAAATTATTAAGGCGAACAATTGTTTGCTACAGTTTCAAAGAATAATAAATTTTTTCTTTCAAAATTGTTGATTACAATTAATCAGTCTCTTTCTGTAAGATTCTTTTGTCTTTCCATAAAAACGTGAAAGAAAGGAGCGAAGGTGGTAAGCACGCGCTGGAAGCCGCGACTAAAAAAAACACCCATTTTTTAAAGAATTATCGTGTTTGTCCATTTTCGAACAAGATTAGGTTATTTTATTGTTTTTTCTATTTTAAAAACTAAAATAAATTTTTTAAATTATTCAAGCAAAATTGTTTTTAATGAGATAAATATTCCTCTTAACATATTTTTTATGAGCTTTTCAAACATTTCTATTATAAAATCATCATACTAACTTATTAAATAAGAAGTGAAATGTGTGAAATTTTGTTAACAATAATATAGTGGTTAAATTACAAATTAGGTTTTCCTTAATTCTTCTATATTTTTAATGATTTTAGTCTTGGATTTTATTAGTAAATTATTTTATTTTTTGAAATATTGAATTTAACGTATGTTTAATTTTTTTTAATAAACATTGACATACCACTTTCATTTTAAAATATGACAAAAAAAAGTAATGAAATAAAAAAACTTTACAAAATTGAATATGCAATCAAAATTATGAATTTTCTAAATCTTTTAAATTTTATGAAGTTATATATGCTTTGGAGGAAGGTCAAAAGTTGGGTTTTACCAATGTCTAGCTGGAATGTAACTCGGCTTTAGTTTATGCTGCGTTTACTGCTAGGACAAATGTTCCTTGGATGCTTCGTAATTGATGGAATATTTGTCTTAATTACGGTGTAAAAATCAGGTTTAGGATTACTCATATTTTTTCGTGAAGGGAATGCGTGTGCTGACAAGTTGGCTAATTTAGGATTTATTCATAGAGAATCTTTTCATTGGTATAATAGACTTCCATCTAGTATGTTCTTAGAATTCTTTATTAATATGTATAGTCTAACTACGTATTGTTTTTGTTAACATATGAGTTTTTGGTATAATCCCCATATTTTTGTATTTTCTTTCTTTTAATAATATTTTTTTTATGTGATGATAAATGATTGTTGTCATTTGAGGTTTCAGTCTAGGTGAGATGTCGAGTAACATAGTGATATATAACATGAAAGCTTTTTATAAAATAAAAAAAAAGTAAAATCACAGAAAAAAATAATATGATAAAAAATACACTAAAAATTAGTTTAAAACCAACTCAAAATTTTGTATAATAAATTTTAACATATAACAAGAAACTGTGAGAAGATATTTGATCTATTATTAATATTAATAAATTTATGATAATATGATAAAATAATTATGTCTTTTTGTGTTGCTGTCAAAAACTGGATAAATAAATGGAAAGTATGAAGTGATCAAATCAAATCTGTTTTCTGCATCTCACCAATCTTCCTTTCTCTGCCAATTTTCTTCAATTTCGAAATCACCAAACACAAGATGGAGAAAGCGATCAACAGACAGAAGATTTTGCTTCATCATCTCAACCCTTCATCTTCCAACCACTCATCCTCTCTCTCTGTTAGTTTCACTTTTCTGTCTTCACTTTCTTATCACTAACATGGTTTTCATCGTTACCCTTTTCGTTTAATCTATTCACGCTTTTTTGGCTTTTGGGAAAACTACCCTTTTGCTAACTCTGCCATAATCAGCTCCCTTGATTTGTTGTTAGCTCAAAATATTTGCATATTCATTTCATAGGTTGTTTGGCATGTGTGTTGTTGATTACCCTTTTGTTATTTCTATGACAAATTGTTCCCTTCTTTGATTGTTAGCTCTGATTTTTTTAGAAATTTTTGATCTTGTACGTGTTTATGAAAATTTATTCCCTTGATTGATTATTACATCAGAATTGTATAGATTTTTTTCTTTCGTAAATGTATTTTGTGATTTTATAGGCTGCTAGAGTTCGAGTGGGGATTTTGGAAGAAGGAAAAAAACATGATTCTTTTGCTACATATAGCTTCCTTGATTGATTGTTGGGATTTTGTTATATATAGTAAAACAATATGTATAATGGACGTGTTCATGTAACAGAACGTGCTTATATTTGTTCAATAGGTTGTTTCACTTGTTTGGCGTATGAGAGAAGTACCCTTTTGACATTTAAATTGGAGTTTATTTTCTTGATTAATTGTTTGCTCAGAATTCTATGTTACTTTGGATCTTGTATATATTCACTAGGCTTCAGCATGTGCGGCGGGGGACAGTGCTGCTTATCATAGAACATCTACATTTGGGGACGATGTTGTAATCGTGGCGTAAGTTCTGCTCTTACTCAATTGAAATATCTAATGTTAAACAGGCTTTATTTATTTAATAACAGTCTACAGCTGTGAATTATGAGGATTTGTGTTTGTGGGATCTTTAATTTTTACCCAAAATAATGTATTTACAATTTTGTAGTGCTTATCGGACTGCTCTTTGCAAATCTAAGCGTGGAGGTTTCAAAGACACTCATGCTGATGATCTACTGGCTCCTGTTTTAAAGGTTTCAGTTCTTTGCTTTTGATTTTTAGTTGTGCATTTTCAATTTTAAATGAGTTCTAACAAATAACTGCATTTCTTAAGCTGTGGTGATTTATGCAAAGGTACTTTGTACTGTAGTTCATAGTTTACTCTATTAAATGTTAATGTTCTATTCTATAACTCTACATGAACACGGGTTTTCATCGTAGGCTGTAATTGAGAGAACCAATGTCAACCCAAGTGAAGTTGGGGATATTATTGTGGGCACTGTATTGGCTCCTGGATCTCAAAGAGCCAGTGAATGCCGTATGTCTGCATTTTATGCTGGTTTTCCTGGTATGTGTAGATATTCTGTGCTTGTAAACCTGATATGTGACTCTGATTTGTTATTGATAATACATGTAATTTTATTTTCGTCCAGAAACTGTACCTATAAGAACTGTTAATAGGCAATGCTCATCTGGGCTCCAGGCTGTGGCTGATGTAGCTGCTGCTATAAGGGCCGGATTCTATGACATTGGTAAAGGAAGCACCAATTTGCTTTGTTCTTCTTGTGATTGCCATGATTTTTACTGTCTAATGTTACCTTTAATTATTTTGTTTAGGTATTGGTGCTGGTTTGGAATCTATGACAGCGAATCCAATGGCATGGGAAGGATCAGTTAATCCTAAAGTATTTTTTCCCTCTTTTCATCACTCCATCTCCAGCTTTATTATACAATCTTAATTTTGGTTTTAGGAAATAAAACCTTTAGAATGGCTACAAAGTTATGATATTTTCTTTGGCGTTGTGACAGGTAAAAATGTTTGAACAAGCTCAAAACTGCCTTCTTCCAATGGGTATTACCTCTGAAAATGTTGCACATCGCTTTGGTGTTTCAAGGAAGGAACAAGATCTGGCTGCAGTAAGTTTGGATATATGTTTTAATTCAAGATTTCGTTCTATTTTATAATTTAATGACTTTGAACTGAAGCTTCTTAACAATTATGTTGTTAGGTTGAGTCTCATAGACGAGCTGCTGCAGCTACTGCTTCTGGTAGATTTAAAGACGAAATTATCCCAGTCTCCACCAAGGTATTTGCCATTACAGGGTATATTGAATCTTTCTTTGGGATATTGGGTGCTGAAACAAACCTCTTCTTTTCTATCAGATTGTGGACCCAAAATCTGGTGAGGAGAAATCTGTCACCATTTCTGTTGATGATGGAATTCGATATGGAGCAAAGTTTTCTGATCTAGAGAGGCTCAAACCTGTCTTCAAGAAAGATGGAACTACTACTGCTGGTATAAGATCATAAAATCCTGGTTCGTTTCCCAAATCCCTTCTAATTGGTGTTCTAAATTTAATCATGTGATGCCTGTGCTTTAGGTAATTCTAGCCAGGTGAGTGATGGTGCTGCAGCTGTTCTGCTTATGAAAAGAAGTGTTGCACAGCAAAAGGGGCTACCCATTCTTGGTGTATTCAGGTACATAGTCTGTGACATAAACTTTAGTCTCTGGAAATATTTATATATTCATTGCATATTGACATGCCGAACGTTCTAGACTAAGTTTGAATTAAGTTTAACAAAATTTAGAAAAAATATATTTTGGAATAGATGAATGAATGAATGCTAAGCTGCAGAATGATGTACTTTCCTCTGTTTTGGCCAAACAACACATATTTATACTTCATCTGGTTTCTGAAATGATACATCTAGTTCCTTCTTATGCTAGGTGTATATTTTACTATCAAGTCCTACTAGGTTAGTACCAATTTTCTTGGCAACTATACCAGCAACTTTTGGCACACGTTTTTGCCTCGAGTGCTCTATTCATCAAAAACATAATTTACAGAACTCAAAAATATATTAAAAAAAAAGTACTGACAAATTCTTGTTTTGTCCAGTTTCTTGTACAAGCGTACCTGTTAGAAAAATAGAAAGGAACTTGCATTTGCTATAATCCCTAAATACAAGATTCGGTCCCTTTGTTTCCGCATACAATATTATCTAGGAAGATAACAATTTATTGAACAAACTTGTCAAGCATTTCCTTCAGAAATTGGAACTTCATATTTATATAATTATCTTTGTTGTAATGAATTGTTCCATTCTAATATCACAAATTATATTATCTATGTAGTTAAAATGTGAAATTGAATAATTGATAAGATAAAAATGTGAACATTATTTATTGGCTGTCATCTAGGACTTTCACAGCAGTTGGTGTTGATCCTGCCATCATGGGTGTGGGCCCTGCTGCTGCAATTCCTGTTGCTGTTAAGGCTGCAGGTCTAGAGCTTGATGATATTGATCTTTTTGAAATAAATGAGGTACCTTACCAATGTGTTTGTGTTACATTTTCCGTTTTCTCTGTCTGAATTTACATTTACTCACTTCAATACATTGCTTGTGTTAAGGCATTTGCTTCCCAGTTCTTGTATTGCCGAAACAAGCTAGGGCTTGATCCAGAAAAGATCAATGTTAATGGAGGTGCAATGGCAATTGGGCATCCTCTAGGTGCAACAGGTGTATATCACAACTTTTTATCTTACATTTCCTTAGAATAGGTATTAAATAAAGGTAGGAAGTAATTGTATTGAAGACTACTATATGCTGTGCCTATGAGCAGTACCTTGGACTCTAGTTTTGATCTTTGCTCTTCCCTCTAATTGTATCATATCATAATTCTACCAATATAAATATGAGAACATATGAGAGGAGTGATAAGCTCTACAAAATATAGTCTCTTTTATTTATCTCAACTTGGTATCAGAGGGATTAGCCCTCCATTACAAGACAGCCTTGAAGGTTGACCTGTACAATCAGACTAGATTAGGACTTTAATTTTTTACACAAAAATGGGAAATTAAGGACTCAAGAAGACTGGAACCCTTGGATGTAAAGTGATAGATGTACTACTGAAACAAGTTAGCCTGTTGATTATTTTGCTCATAGTATATGATATTTAGTTATATACAATTTTTCTTTTATGTTAAAAAATAAATAACTGATTTAACATGCTTTGAAACTTTAATCTATTATACAAAACATAATAACACTTTGGTTCGACCATATTTTAACCATGATTAGGCTGTTATTTCAGTTAGTTCCTTCACTGGTTCAATTTCTGATTTACTAGCATTGGTTTATGCACTGGAGTCCCACATATACCTTCAAAATAATGAGCTTATCAGTGGAGTTGACAGAAACCAGATAAAAAAGCATTATAATCTAACTCCAAAATTAGGTTACTGATACTGCTAGAGGGTATACTATAGAAATATAAAAGCATAATGAATAAAGTAACTAAATCATAAAAATTACCAACCCTACAAGTGAGTATTGGATATGATCTAGGTTCATAATAAAATCTGGTATCCAATACTGTGTATGACTACAGGCAAACATTTTAGAGTATCTATATACCATTCTCCAATCCTTTGTTGGATTGAGAGCTTACCACTAGACTAAAATTGTAGCTTATAATTAAGGCAAAACTTTTATCTAAGAGCATAGCAGTTTAAGTATTACAATTCACGATTCGATTGTGACTTGATCCATTTGATTTCAAGACAACTGGTGTCACCTACAACATCCCTCTCTTATATTCAACCTGGAACACGACTATTGTCATGTGCACTTGCTAAATACCAATAATGCATGGTATTCTTTATGAATTTCAATAATGGTTTTCAAATTTTTTGTAGGTGCTCGATGTGTTGCTACACTGTTGCATGAAATGAGGAAACGTGGCAGGGACTGTCGATTTGGAGTTATATCTATGTGCATAGGTACAATCACTTTCTCACTGCATGTTTACGTGCTTACCTTCTCACATAAACATCCTGCAAAAGATGATGCCTTTTCTGTTGTGAGCAGGTACTGGAATGGGGGCAGCTGCTGTTTTTGAGAGTGGTGATTGTGCTGATGAGCTATGCAATGCCCGGAAAGTGGATGACCTTCTTTTATCCAAGGATGCTCGCTAGAAATAGTTTCCTCATACTTGGTTGGTAATCAAACAAAAATCACATTAAGGCTTTGTCCCATGACAGTGAAAATGTCAATCACTGTTCAAGATTTCAAAACTTTCTATTCATAAGACTAGCATTATTTTGCATATGTTTTGTTTAATTATAAACACTTCTTTTGTCTCTTAAACCTCCTAATCACATAAGTTATTACATCTTTTACTCTCTCTTCTCTCTACTCTTTATCCACCCTAATTAGGATGAACAATAAGAAACAAATGGATTCTGTGTTTTTGCTGCAAATATTTTAAGGTTTTTTTTATCTATTCTAATATATTTAACTGGTAAATTTAAAACCAAGTTAAAAAAAACACCAAATTATCAATGGAAAGATAGGGATTCAAACCCTAGATGGTACATGAACTTGCATAACAGATCAACAATCTATCACGATTTCTAGGACAGAAAAATAGAAAGAAAAATTGAGATTATTTTTTCTATAAATTAAATTATTATATGATAAATTAATTTTTAGAAGCTTCGGTATAATATTTCTAGATTTTTATTTTAATTTGTCTAAGCCGATTTTTTAACCTGTAGAAGAGTTGATAAGTTTGTTCTGAAATGTGATCTATGAAGAATGTGATCACAATGTTCATGAAATTTATTTGAGAGCATATGTAAGCTGGAAATGATTAATGTGGCCAACGCATTATTATTATCATAAATAAAATTAATATGATAATAATAATAATAATAATAATAAAGAAAATAATAAAAAAACATGTCAATATTATTATTCTTTGAAGACCATAAATAAAAAAATATGTAGAAGAATGTGCTTTATTGTAACCTTTTGAATGTACCATTCTTTCAATTGAGCAATGCATATAATATATATTATGTTCACATGTTATCGTTGATGTAATTTTATCTAAGGATAAATCATAAGTTATAGAACACATTCACTACTTGTCTTATGCAATGATAATTTTTTTTTTAAAATTGACGATGTTATTGTGATGATTTGTTTTATAAATAACCATAAAATAACAATATATCACATGTAAATAAATATCATATTTATAATAAAACATTATGATGATATGACAAATAATTTGTATTAATAAAATCTATAAGAATTGATTTTGAAACGTTTGAATAAAACAAGTTCATATTCATGGTATCCTTGAAATAACAAACTATATGCTTTACAACAAAATATACGTTTTCGTAAATTTTAAAAACATTACACATTTGAAAAAAACTATAATAATAATAAAATATCAGAAAACGTTAAGATGGAGTATTGTGATGGAGGGACTATAAGAAATTTGTTCTTGTTTTATTCTTTTTCTTTGAAATAATTATCCTTGCACGATGGTTTGATAGAGAAAGCCACCTTAGGAACAAATGTGTAAAAGACATTTATGAGTTAAATAAAGAAATTAAACAAAACTGCTAAAAAGGTCACAAACAAAACAACCTTAAATCATTTATTATTATATCTAAGGTTTGTTGTCATTTTGTGGACCGTAAAGCCTCGTTCTCTTTTACCCTCAAAGTTAGAAATAAAGCTCCAACCAAAACTTTGCTTAGGGATTAAAGAAGGACCATGATTCTCATCTTTATTTTGATGGGTATTGTATCGAGCAAGAAACAAAAAATTGTGAAAATTGGGCTGGTGCAACTCTGCACTATTTACCACCAGCAGTAGAAGTTAAATTACAACATGATTCAGAACCGATTTCTCAATATGCATTCATTTTGCCCCAGAACTCTAACCACAATTCAGAAGACAGTAACAGTATATCAGCACCGTTACGACTTGCAGATCTTTCTGTGCCTCTATTCACTTTTGAATATCTACTGTATGAAAAGATAAAACAAGCGCACTGTGAAATGGCATATCTATTACATATCAGGTTTTACTTTTTTCCTTGAGAGAAAAAATGAGGTGGCTAATTGATGAATATCTAAATCATCAAAAGATAAATTAACCACTGAAGTCCTAAAATGAATTAGGTGATTGATGACTTGCACACGGGGCATGTTGTTTTCCTCTGGAGCCAAGGATCGATACACTGCAAAAAATAGATTAAAGCAAGTTAGCATTTTACAGTTTCTACATAGAAACAAACAAATAGGTTTAATGGTCTGACATCTTTGTGAAATTTGTGCAAACAGGGAAGGTGGCGAATAGTTTCTCCCCTGGCCGGGGTCTCAAGACATATAGCACATGGCTCTGTCATGTTGTCATTCTGTGACAATGAACAGGAAACATATCAGCATTGAATCTAAAATCAATTCCATTTTCCCCCAACCCCTATTTTCTGCTGTCTCACCAGGTTCTCTGCCCCAGAAGTGAAATTGGACCACCAAATCATGAAGGGTTGGAGAAAAAAGGAGACAGAGTTAAGGGTTCATTCCAAAAGTGGATAAATAATTTCACTAGACAATAATAAATAACCTGGATTGTTAACTGCGGAAGGCTATTGATCAGATTAGTAGATGCACCAGTATGTTGGTGATTTCTCTCATCAAGGGCCAATAACATTTCATAATCACTTCTGCAAGAAAACATGGACCATAAATTCATGACATAAAAGAAATAAAACTTTCTGTAAACAATTGTGAAATCACCATATCCAAGAACTTCATTCAAAGAATCAGATATGAAAAACTGAGTACATTATGGGGCCCTTGCACGACAAAAACACTTGCGTTTTAATGACTTGTAGTACTGCATAATATACAGAATGAAGAACTTGTCTGCTGCCTCCCCTCATAGGTATTTTTGTCTTATCCAGTTCTCTCCCTTACACTTTCTAAGTTGTGTTACTACTTCAATTTTAAGAACGAAAAATTAAGAAGCTTTGGTTTAGAGATTAAAACAAATGAGGAAATGAGAAGAACCTCTTTTGCATCATTCTTCTACACAAGAATGAAGTATAACTTATGTGCGCAAATTGTAAATTATTCAATACAAACTTACGCGTTGAAATCACGTCCCGCATTAAAGATGCCATCAACCACTCCCATATCACTGAAATCCCCCATTGAATTCTCCAAAGCTTCTAATATATCAAGTCTCTGTACAGGAGAGATGGATGCCAAGGAAAATTAAAATTATACATATGCTATACCACATAATCTCAATCCAAACTCTACAAATTCAACAATAATAAATTCCAGACACACAAGAAGCAGTGTATGCTTGTATTCCAATAGAATCACTTTGGTGTTGAGATTAAGCAAAAGTACAACTTCTTACTATATAAAAATTTGGTGAGGAAGCTAGAAATCATGGAGAAAAAACATGAAGAGATACATGTACCAAAAAAATGAGAACACAAGCCAAAGTCAAATATCAATGTGCTAAAACATCAAGGCAGAATACACACTTTTGTACTTGCTTTTAAGATTTTACTTTTGTCTCAAGTTCTATTCTGATCAAAATATCCCCTCACCTTATTGTCAAATAGTTTTTCCTTGTACATAATTCCAAACCTAGAGAAGGGTTAGCAAAATCAACTATGTATGGCAACGTCACGTCAGAAATTGGCGGTGGAGTTTAGCTAGCCAGCACAACATATCAGTGATAATGCAGGTTTTCCAGTGCTGCCCATCGCAGCCACTTTGGATGTCATCGAATGGCGTAACAGAATAGACATGGTGGAAAACATACAGAATGCCAAGAATTTCCAGAGAATATTATCAGATTTGTTACCCCTTTCTAGAGGTGGAAGAAGTCTCATGTTATGAAAGGTTAGGTTGGGTCAAACCCGGATAAGGTAAAACCAGGTCTGGTTGAGTGTAGCTCATGCAAGGTTGAGACAAGTTTGGACCAGATAGGCCCTAAGTCAAGTTGGGCTAGGATAGACCTAGTTCAATCTGTAGCATATGAATGCAAAAAGTAAATACATACTTTGTTTGGTTTTCTAAAATAAAAAATAAAACAAAAACTGGGGAAAAATAATTAAAAATACAAGGCACCCTAGTCCCCCCGCATATGAACTGTGGAAACTCCCTTTACAAAACCAGTTTAATAGAGTATCAAAGGAACTGAGGGGAATAGAAAAAAAATGACTTTAAACAAGTCTAGAACAAAATACTCTAGAATTTTTTTTATTAAGATAATGAAATAATAACAAAAAAGGACTGCATGCTACCAAAACATGACATTGCCAAAAATTACATTAGAAAGTCACCAAGGCATGCAAAGAGAATAAAAATACGTAAAGAAACAAGAAAATATCAGAGGGACAATGTATGAGGATACCATGTCCAAGTCCATATCCAGAGGAAACTGGGGGCTTCTTCCTCTAGATGATATGTTAGATGCCCGAGTCCTACTTGTGGCGCGACTCCTCAACCGTGCCATTCTATTAGAGAAAGCTAGAGGCTCAGGTCTCCTTCTGGAAGAACTCTGATTAGGCAATATACGAGGCTGTCTGTTTGCCCTAGGAAAACGTACCTGTATAATAAAGTAGGTTTTGTCAAATCCTGCTATCAATTAATATATCTCTAAATAGCCCAACTTTTCAACTAACACAAAACTGGCTAGGTAACAAAATATCCTCTTACTTGAGCGTACAAGTTCTAATAATATTTTTCTAGCATCCTACTCACATGGACACAGAATAATATTGAACTACGCTCATCACAGATAAATTCTAGAGAACTGTACAGTCATGCCTAATAACAAAGATAACGGTTATGTCATATGTAGCTTTCAAGTTCCTTCCAGACATTTCCACCTTTAACACAACACCATCCATAGATCATCTAAGTCTTTTAAATATTTTGAAAGGGTTAAATGAGTATATACAGGACACATTATAGCATCGCTGCACAAAAGGAAGCATCTTAACAACATAGTAGTAAGTGAAACATACAAGAAACTTTATTTACAGAGAAAGGAGTTTTCTTTAACATATTCATTTAAGAGAGACAGAGAAGAGGCTTAGTTACAGGATGATTTCTGCTGTGGCTATCAATGGATGTAGGCAGACTATCCTCTGCATGCTGCAACTCCCACGCTAAATGTTCATCAATCTGCAACAAATCAAAATGTGATGAAGCTGTGTAAAAACAGAAATATATGCTTAAACTACATCTCATAAAAAGCAAGAAAAAAAGAAGAAAAAAGAAACCAACCCCTCTGTCTTCAATAGAATCATCATGATACAATTGTTCTTGGAGTTCTCGTGCCAATATCTCATCTGCTTCCACTTGTCTGGCCCGAGCTTCCAAGCTATTATTGTCATTATCATCTAAATCTTCAGATGATTTGTACCTTGGTGTGGACATCAACTCAACCACTTCAGGATCCAAGACACGGCTCCGGGATGAGCTTGCTGAGTTCCTTGGTGTTGATAACAACTCTACCACTTCCGGATATGAACTTGATGATTCCCCAGATGATTCACGTTTTCTTTGTCTTTTACTCAGAATGTCAGCAGTAGGACGGTTAACAGACAGCTGTTCCACATCTGGAATAATCACAGAAATTGGTTGAGCTGTACGATCTGATTGAGAACCATGTACACGTGTGCAGCTTTGATCACTCCCAATGTTTCTTCCATTCACTAGGTATGTATTCCGTCTATTAAAACATCTTCCAACACCATTATTTCTAGGATGCCCATGTACATCATACAAGTGCTGATTAGCATTCCTCTCATTATGAGTAGTTCTCCAACCACCTTGTCCCCCAGAGTATTGAAGTGAATTTCTTGTATCATTACTGGTACCAGTGACCTCTTCATGATTGATGACAGGGCTGCTGAAGAAGTATCAAATTCCTTCTCAGTATTAGTCAACAGAAACAAGAGATGTAACAAATTTAAACACATAGACAATGATGCTTTTTTCACTTTCCAAAAGGATTCTATAAACATTAGGGGCCAATATTTTGTTTGAATTTTACCAACTAACAAAAAAAAGTTGCATTGCACAATGAAAGTTTTCATACCTCCAACAGAATTTGCAATGAATCCCGGATTAGGAAAATATTTGACAAAATTATGAAACAAGGATTGCAAGCTATAAGGGCTATCTATGGAGACTTTGATCAGAAAAGTTGAGTCAAGTCTCAGGACGTCCACTCTTGGTGGGTTTAAACACATCAACTAGAAATATGGTCAATGTAGCACCTATATGGCTTTTTATAATCCTCACCATAAGATCTAATGTTGTGAGGTGTACCCTAAGACCAAATTCTTAAGACAATCAGAACTACCCTAATGCAAGAGGAAGATTTTTCTAAAGTTATTTTTCTCACTCACCCTTAGTTCTAATTAAATGTACTCGTGCCAAAGACTTCATGAAGTTCCAACAATCCAGTCCAAGATCAATAATTATCACGACCAAGACTCAATATATGCATTTTTTTATGGCCAAACTTTTTATTGCAAGAAATGAACTGTATGCATGCCTTTAGACCAAGAAAGAAGAAATAATCTCATTTCATTTTCAGTTGTAACCCCAAAAATCAAATCCATTCAAGAGTGTTAAACTCTAAGAAAGAGAGAAACATTGAGCTGAAACCATATGTTTCTAAGACAGCAGATGTACTTTTTTTTATATTGAGAAAAATGAATCAATAAAATAAATAAAGGAGATTTGATATACTCTAATAACAAAGATATGATACAGGAATAAATAAAAATGTTCCTAATAATACATATATAATCTAAATATTCTTGATTATATTGGATCAGTTCCTTATTTCTATAATTATAAGAAAGAGAACCAATTTTTCATAAAATGTGGAGCATTTTGGATAGCCTTATTAAGTAATTAGATTCAATACATTTTTAAGTTATACGATTCACTAACATGTTAAAGACTTCACAGCACACAGTCAATTATCAAGCTACTAGCAGTTTATTCATATAATGCAACAATTCCATGCAGATAAATCTTGTAAAACTCTTGACGCAAGATTGCCAGCAAAAGGTGATATTACCTTCAAGTCATTAACTAAAAAACTAAAAAAAAACTTCAATATGAAGCACGGTCATGTTACCTGCTAGCAGTGCAAAAGGTTCCAGCATTGCGTCCATTGAATGGAGGAGGAATAAGAACTTCCTTTCCTTTACCTCTACCATTGCATCTCTCTCTAGCAACTATGTCATCAACACTATTTGGTGACACTGTATTGCTAGAAAGCACATGATCAGCGTGGCTCTGTTGAACATCTTCAGTTTGAAGGTTTCTCTGTTCAGCTAATTGTTTAGCCCTCGTTGCAATATTGATAGGTAAAATGCACCCATTTCGCACCAATCTCTTGTGCCTTCTACCTTGTGGAGAGGTGGAAACAAATGGAGGCAAAGACACTTGCTTTTCATTTTGGGATTGAGAATCACGAGACAGAGAAATACCCTTGCCACGGTCCACAGATGTATTAGAACCTGGAAGTTTACAGATTCCAGTGAAGGGATTTCTAGATGTAACAGAAGAATCCGAAATGGCTGGCAACAAAGAGTTCCCAATAGTTGCTTTGGGTGCTTTCTTGGCTTCAGTTGCATGATCTCTTGATGCACCAAGTGAGAAAGCTGGTTTCAGTTGTTGGCTTGCTCCATTCTCTTCCGTCAAATCTAAAACAGAAATACCACGGCGAGATGATTTAGAGGAAACCTTGGAGCTTATATTTTTCCCTTTCTCCATCTTTTCAGCTCCATTAGAATGTTTTGTTTGGCCTCTCCTAAAGATGGGAGCATTTTGAGAAGGATAAGATTTCTCTGAGGGGGATGATGTGGTACAGGTACTATTATTCATTTCAACTGCAGCATTAAGAGCTCTGCCCCTCTTCTCAGGATTACATAAACGTTTCTGATCATCACCCCTCACAGTTATTCTATCTGGGGTATCAGGAACTTCCACAATTTGATCAATTTTCATATCTTCTGCCATATCCTGTTTTCAAATCATAAGAGCAATTGTGAAACATTGAATAAAACAAAAGATATCAGCATAGCAAAACAGAAGAACAGAAAACCTCAACATAAATGCAAGGAAGCCCTTTAAAGGACCATGTGTTTTACACTATACAAAAGCCAAACACCAAAGTATTGATTTCCTTAAGAATGCAAGAATTTACACCTGAAACCATATGAACTAAAGCATAGAAAAATATTGGACATCGTCAGCACAAATTGTCTTCTGGGCATCTAACAAAAAGTAGTAAAGCTGGTCATAAAAAAATGCTCCAAGTATATATGGCACACCAAATATTCTGTAAAAAAATGCAATATAATGAATTTCATCATGAAGAACAGACAACGAAATTTTTTTGAGCTTGCACCACACATAGAAAACATATCAGGGGTACTTTATCCACATTTCAAATATTCCAAAATAAATTATTTCATTACTATTTGTAAAAATACTAGTTAATCAAATAGAACCCAATGCATACCTCAAATCTAAAATATTAGATGAAAAATTTAAAGCTTAGCACAATTTAAAATTACCTCATTCCAGCGAAAGAATAAAGCTTTTTTTTAAGAAACAAAGAAAAAAAAAATCGTAGAGTTGAAGTTAAAAAATGTTAGCTTCTGGTATAGCATCAACATATCCTGATTTTAAACTTTTTGAAAATCTAAAAGTTTGATATTTTTCTGATAATGAATAGTTTTCTTTACAACAAGAACACTAAAAGGTACATAAATAAACTGAAAAATCCAAAAAATTAACATAATAACAAAGAAGAAAATTTTCCAATATTTTCTACCCTTGTTAACAATATTACATAACAAAGACCCAGATTTTAATAAACCTTGACATACAACGACGTTTATCATATAGTATAGAAACCTAAATGGTGGTCAAATGCTTTTTAGCATAGTAGTATAAAAACCTCGAGAAATAGTACAAAATATTAACTAAAAAACCAGATAAACACAAACAAGATACGTAGAACCGAATTGTTTGAAAAAGATAATTTGAATGCTAGAAACAAGCACCAGAAGATTGAAACAAAACCTACAAAAAAAACTTATGCAATTTCCCAATCAAAACTGAAATGAAAGAGGCGTACACAAATTAGGTGCCGACAGTAACAGAAACTGAACCCAATCACACTGAACTGAAACCAGAATTGCTGCTTCAATCAAATAAAACAGAAAAAAAATTGAACTGAAATTTTGAAGGCAAGTTCATCATTCATCCCAAAATGATGAAATCACACAAATTACAAGTAATCATCTAACTTCACTAAATGGTCTTCATAAAAATCACGTAAGAGATCAAACAAATTGGAGCAAGACAAAAAAAATGTAAAAACGAAGCTACTTCACTGTATCCACAAAATCAGGCCAAGAATTAAAAACGAAACCTGGAACAAATGCATAAACAAGCACCATCAACCTCAGATAAAAATTCGAGAAACGGTGAAAAACAAATAAGAATGAAAACCTAATCACCAACACAAAATGGATCAGAGAGACGATAAAATCGAATAGTTCGGAAACGAAAAAATAAGAAAACAAAAAAATAAAAATAAAAACAAAAATCTAATTGAGGAAACGAAGAGCAATCATTGAAGCGCATTTCAAAAGCATAAACGAAGGAAAAATTAAAGAGAAAAAGAGGTGAAAAAGAATACCAGATTAGTAGAGAGTATTTTTAGTAAATTTGAAAGATGAAGATGAACAAGAACACAGAAGAGAAGGGACAAGGATTTATCAGTGCAGGAAAGATGTCGGGTCGGGTCGGACCGGACCGACCCTAATTGAAGCTGGGTCGAAAAGCCCAAATCAAATCCCAGATGAAAGGAGACGTGAACGGAGAGAATTTCCGTATTATTTATACTGTACGAGAAATTTTTTAAATTTAACTAATTATTGAAACAGCTAAAAATTAAAATAGTGAATTTCATCGTTGAATGAGTAATGTTAAATGATACTTTCACTTTATCTAATTTTAAATAAAAAATTTCACATATATTGTAAAAAATATTGGCTTTTAAATATTTTATTTTTTTAATAAACAATATTTATATTTCTTGCAATTTTAATTAAGTGATACTTGAAAATAATGCTAACTTTATAAAAGAAGTGAGTTTGACTTTGAATATATTTTAGAAGTTCTTTGTAAATATATCTATTAGATGTTTCTTAATGACTTGTTCCTGTTACGGAGATGGGACCTATAGAATTATTGATTGTCTTCGTCTTTCTCCTTCCTATCGGTCGGTCAGTCCACACTTCAACTTACTCATTTCGTCTTCCTATTGCTCCTTTAGGTCTCGGTTACTTGATCTCCTAAAAAATGCTGAATGAGAGGTATTTGCAGCAGACATTTCGACACTCAAGTCAGTAAATGACGCTCGTCACTCGGATGTGAGAGTATACATATGTTATGATTGTAGAAGACTAAGTACCCCAAAAACTGAGTGCTCCAAAAGCTGAAAGAAAATCCTAAGATTCAAGAAGAAGAATTTGGTGGCTACATGCGAAGATTCTAGTTGCACATCTTGAGACTAAAAGATTTTATTAGGCTTTGGTACTTATAAAAATATTAAGTTTTTTCAAATAGATGTCAAAAGTACTTTCTCAATGGATTTATTGATGCAGAAGTCTTCATGAAACAACCTATTGATTTTGAAGATCCTTCAAGATTGAATCACATCATAGGAAAATAATTAAATAAAAATTAATTTAAAAAAAATAATTAATCACTATAACTGAATTATATATTATTTTTAAAACTAGAAAAATTATTAATATCTAAAGTAATTTCTAATTAGCTATCAAAATTTTAGCTATTAATTTTAAAATTTAAATAATTGATAGTTAAAATCTTGATAGCTAATTAGATATTAATTTAGAAACTATTTATTAATAATAAAAATTATTTTTAATATTAATAATTTTTTATATCTAAGTCAGTTAATATAATAACTAATTATTTTTTACTTTTAAAATTAGTTTTTTTTAATGATTCTTTTTATTGTCATATTTTTAAACTTAAAAAGAATCTATATGATTTAAATAAACTTCCAGATCTTGGTACTACAAATCTAGCAATTTTCTTTTGAAAATTTATTTGTAAGCGAAAAGGTTGATACAACCTTGTTCCATAAAGAAAGCAACAAAGATTTCATTATTACAGCCACAAGTGCTTATAATATAATCGGTGTTTATTAATGGTCATATACAATCGGTTTACGTAAGTTTATGTTGACGTTGTTATTTTCTATGTAAATTATGCTGACAAATTTGTGTAGTAACTTTCATTATAAAACCTAATTTATAATTTTGGTTTGTTTATGCTAATTTATAACTTTCATATAAACAAATATGGAAATTTCTAGCTTATCTTATTTTTTTTTATCAAAGGAAGATAACATATCAACCAAATTCAGATTATCATAAAAATAAATCAGTCATTCAAAGCTTTAAACATCCCCACAATAGAAAATAAAAATAAACAAAATGTATAAAATAAAATAAAGTATAATTGTTTTTTTTGCGAGGAAAATATCTCAACAAGAAAAATCCAAAACAAACTTTGAACATGTTAAAACAATATAACTACTAGTTGAGACCTTCTGAAGACAAAAAGAAATATAAATTTAATGTAAAATTTGAATTTGTTCTTATTTAATAACAATTACCAATCAAATTAAAATCAATTAAATAGGTATAAATTAACCATTTAATTATAAAATCTATGATTGATTTTTTTAAATTGATATAAAATCAAGACTCAAGAGATTCATTTAACTATAAATTGTATTTTTGATATTATATATGTATGTATATAATGAAAATATTTAGATCATAGTAATCGTAACTCAAAATAAGTGTTTGTTTTTCATAATATCTATAAGAAAAAACTTTTAAGAAATGGCTTGTACCAAAAGTTACTTTTGTATTAATTTAGCTTTGAGTACATGTCCTTTATCATAAAAAGACATCTCCTATATTTTATGTCAACAAGAAGGTTTAATATAACAATTTATTTTAAGAGATGGGTGCAATCGAAGTGTTATTGATTTCACAATTTTGTTAAAGAAAGAAAATAAAAATAGATACATTCCATTCGAGTAATACTTTCAATTCATTTAATTTTTCAATTCATTTAATAGAAAAACATGCATTTTATTTTAGGAATATTAATCATTTTATTTTATTTTATAAACCAATATGGTTTGAGATCTCACATAGATTAAAAATATGACTAAATTATATTGTATAAATGATGTGTAAACCTTACCTTATAAACCAATTTTATAAGATTGAGTTAGATAAGTTCATTTAATAACACATGGTTGTTGACTTTTATTTGCTTAATCTCAAATCCCACATCGGTGAGTTCATTGATTGGAGGAGGAATTTTGAGAATGAGATTTGAGGGTTATAAATTAATCTCTCTTTCCTCAGTGTAAAATATTCCAATTTGTAATATATTTTTCCACATTAATAAAAGCGGACGGTTTGAGCTGTGTCAGATATTAGACTGTAAGATTGAATATATAAAGTCACATATAAACCTATATAGTACTCTTTTTCTAAATAATTTCATTTGAAAAATTAATATTACTATGATTCAAGCTAAATCACTTGGTTACGTTGCCACTTGAATAACATTAACTATTTTGTTAAAAATTTTGTCTATAACTTTTTCAAAATTAGATTATTTTTTTAAAGGACAAAAAAGAAAAAAATTAGCCAGAAATCCTTAACTTTTTTCATGCTACTTTATTTGCCACTCGTTGCAAAATCATGCTAGGTTATGAATGAAGAAACCCATGTGTGTTTATTTTTGTGTGTAGTTTATCTGAATGTGAATTTGAGTCTTTATTTGCTTCTTAGTTTACACATCCAAAAGTGGGAAATCTATTCTTAATGAGTTTTGAACACATCCTAAATTATAAGAAATTAACCTTTAAAATCGTGTGTACCTTTTATGTTGTTTTGTGGTTTAAGTGTGGATTCTACAAAATCAAAGTTTTAAATTGCAATCACAATTGTGTTTTGACCCTTGGCACTAGTTCTATTTGATAATAATAAGTAAACAATGCATTAAAACTACAAGAATGTGATAAAAATAAGGCCACTACTAACAAGTGATGGTCTTTGTCAGTTACATGTAAAGTGAGTCTAGCTATTGCTTGTTTTTTTGTCCTTAAAGCACCCTTGTGAAGTTCCTACTTGAAATCTTTGTAACTTTGTTGATCATTACTTCCATCCATTTTCCCTATTTTGCTCTTATCTGTTTTAACATTTCCTCTTCAGTAAGCCATTTATAATCTGGGGGAATAGAAAACAGGTCCTCATCATCAAATACCCTACTACTAGATTCCACACTAGATGAACTAGATCTTGAAGGGGTCTTTATCCACTGAAACCATGATGATGATGCAGAGGAATTTTCATCCTCTTCTAGGTTCTTTTGTTCACCAGTAGGACTTGATGGGGCTGATTCAAACTCATCTGCATTTTCATTTTCATTTTCTTGTTGTAGTTCTTCAAACTTTGTGAAAGTCACCAATACTCTAACAGTGGACACCACAGGGATGGCTACCTAAATTTCCAAAGTCAATGAGATGGTATATAGTCATATATATTAGCCAAAAAAGTTTGAAAAAGGGGAAAATTTAGATAAGCATGACAAAGATGGAAAAGAAATCATAAATAATGTCAAAACTTTCCCTTTAATCCTAGCAAGTATGAACCCACTTGGCAACTTATAGTTCCTATTAAACAATAAAAATAAGAAAGGAACACATCAATGGGTAACCAATTACCATGTCTGAAATCTATGTTCTGGAGTCTAGATTTCTCAAGCCAAATTCAAGAATCTAAGTTCTTGAGTTATGAGCCAACTCTTGGTTTAGTTAAATTCTTCTCTCTTGTATTTCAGGTCATGTGTTAACAAGTTGATTATCCTTTCATTCAATTTATAGAGAGAACCAAGAAAACAAAATTATGGTTTTTCATTTAGAAATATAACCTTTTCTTTTTCTTGAGAAGGTCCTCAAATTGAGTTGTGTGTTTCTCTTACCAAAAAGTTTCAAGACTTGCTTGATAAATGTGAAACAGGAAGACAGAGAAGGGAAGGAATGAATGTTCCAAATTATGATGTATGGTTGGATACATTCTCAAAGTTCACTTCCCTCTTCGATATGTTCATTTTCAGCTTACCATGCATGCCATTAGTCTTTAACATAACAGTTTTTTTTGTAAAATCATTGGTAGCTGCATAAGAAATGCCATATATCTAACCAACTTATGTCCAATGTCTAGGTGACAAGTTTATATATTTTTTAACACAATTCAAACATGAAAAAATGTTTCCACATGTTGGCTAAAACAATCTTCACTCTTCATGATTGAACTGTAATGTTTTCTAATACATGAAATACTGTCTTGAAGAAACAACTTGCCAACAATCATAAATAAGTTCAGATCAGTTGCCATCAGAAGCATTTAAGGTCAAACATCGAATAATGCACCTTTCAATCATAGAAAAACATAATAATACTATAATCAGAACATGATGTTTATTGTTAGATGTCATAAGATAATAGTAATAATAAATTTCCCTTATGAGTACTGCATCAAGAAAAGCAAGAGGGAAAGAACTAATGAAAACATATAATTAAATAGGGTTTTTATTGGGAAAGTCAGAACTAGTTCTCTCCTTTGATATAGATACAAAATGGACACTTACGAAAACAATAAACACATTATAGAAAATAAAGCAAAATAAAGAAAAAATTTTAACGTGTGTTTTACTTCTCAAATTAGTTCTGATTTTTTCCAAACAGATTTCATATTCTGAGGTGCCAATTTAGGTGTCCTGTCGTGGAATGCTTAAATCAAAGAATGAAAATGACTTACCCTGACTGGAAAGGTTTCCTTTGGAAGTTTTGTTGTAAGGAGTTCTCTTAACCTACGAACTGCTTTAAGTCTTTCAGCAAGAATGTCAAGCATAGGTAGCAATTCATCAATTGTTAATGGAAAGTTTTGGGAAAGCCAGAGAGCAGGCATCATCCCTCTCTTATACTGGTTTTCACCATTTTGGGAAGTAAAGGTCTCAGATGGTGCATTTGTGCTTTTCTCCTTGTGGTCCTTATGTCCACCAGACTTTCCTTTCTTTTCTTTCTTTTCTTTCTTTACACGATGGCTTTTTTGACTTGGGCCATTTTCATCTGTTGAATTCATTGCAGCTTCCAATTGCTTCTTCTCTTCTTCTGTCAAAATGTCATCCATTTTTTCACCCTCCTTCTTCCTCCTTTCCCTGGAAGCTGCTTGCCTGGCCTCAGGTGGTGGAGCTCCAGGGACCCTTTTGGATTTCACACTGAGAACCACATTCTGCATGTCATACACCTTAGCTTTCCAAGGCCCCACCATTTCTTTCCTCTCTTTTTTCCTCCATGTTACCTGAGGAACAAGAACTGCCTCACTCACATCAATCCCAACCCTTACTGAGTCAGTCCTAGACTTCTCATTCAATGTCCTCTTAACCTGTCTCTCAGTGGGAGCAGCTTTGGAGGGTGAAAGCACAAGTACTTCCTTCTCTTTGTGTAACACTTTGAACAAAGATCCGGGGAATTTCCTCGCATCATCTTTAGCACCATCACCAAGAAAAAGAATGCTCTGATTTGACCTCTTGATTTTCAAACCATCAAAGCCAGCCAAAGTCATATCTGCCCTCATATTGCCACCCCTTTTCCAAATCTTGTAAGTGTCTGAAGGTGCAATCCTTGAGATAAAAGGGATCACAGAACTCTCAAAATGGAATGTAATCTCCATGTAGAAGTCCTTCATTCTTCTCATAGTCCCTATGTACCTAGGCAACCTTCTAAAGTACTTTCTCTCATAGTCATTCCAATAGTGCTTTATCATAACAATTCCTATTTTATCTTGTTTGTTGATGATAGCTTCTCTAAGAGCAGTCCACCCTTCCTTGTTCTTCAACCTACCATTTGCCCCAGCATCCATGAGCATCCTAGTTGCTATAAAATCACCACATTTTGCAGCCAAGTGAAGAGGGGTGTCACCATTTGGTACATCCCTCCGATCCACCATAGCAGCGATGGCTGCAGCCTTCTCATCCTCAGCTATTGAAGCAGCCTCAGTTTTAATCTCAAAGGGGTTACCTAGTTGTGGGAGACGCCCAAGTAACTCATCAAGAGCAATATGATCCTTCAGTACTATGGCCTTGTGCACAGGGCTATGATCATATGCTGAGACATCAATGCCTTCCATGGCTCACAAATTAAAGGGTACTCACCAACCCACACTACCCAATAATCACCAACCCATTCCAATAATCCAAAACGCTCTTTCTTTTCACACTATAACAGATACAAAATTTGTGGGGAAAATTCGATTCTGCTCCTACCAGAAATAGGATTGAATCGGAACAATAGCACACCATTCCATAAAACCAACAATTTTTGTGATCTGAATCAAGAGGAACTCAAAAAATGAAACAAATCCATTGACAATACAGGGAAAAGTTGATCAAAACCAAGAAGCATAATCAATATAGTTGAGACAACAACAACAACAATTAGAAGCTAAAAAACACAAGTTTCAAATCAAGCATTTGTTGAGGCATACTTTTGTAATAATGGGAAACTCATGAAGAAAGGAGACTTCATTGAGAAAATAGCAAAAGAAAAGAGAAAAAAAGAAAAACATAATACTTATAATGGAAACTATAAGTGAGAGGCAAATTCATTTGAAGCAAAAGTCTTAGAATAGAAAATATAATATTAGTTTAGAGAAGCATGTGTGTGGGTCTAAGTGCCTTAGACACAAAATTCAACTCTCCAAATTAAGCCATAGAAATTAAGGGTTAAATTTTTCATTTTCATAATTTTTCTGATTTTCAGAAAATAATTTTAAACGTTTTCTAAAAAGGTTTAGATTGTGAAATTGCTGATATAGGGAAAGTTGTTGGAGTTGAAGCTATTTAAACAGGGTGAAGCAATGACCCACAATCCTTGAATCTTGGCATTGAGTCAAAGTCAATTCTCCCTTAACCACCACTCATTTGCTAATCAAATCATAACTTATATAATCTTTAATACAATATTTTATTTTTCAACTCATATTTTTAAAACCAGGTAAATAGTCTCTTATAATACTTATATTTTTATGATTTTTTATTTATATTTTAAACTTTTAAAACTTAAGAAGTTAACTTAATAATATAATTAAATATTTTTTTATTCATTAAAGAAAGAATCTTAAGATACTAGTGTTAAACTTAAATTAACCTGTTCTAATAAAAGTTTCTTATAACACCTAGATTTTAAATTTAAAATCCCAATTATATGTTATAATACAATTTTTTTGAAATATGCTATTTTTAAAGATCATGTGATCTTGTTCACTCCAATCTCTATTACATTTAAAATTTGAGTAAAGAAAAAAATAGTATTCCTTTATTTATTTTTTATAACTTCAATTCTTCCCAAATACTACTCCTTAAATTTAATTAATTCAAAACTAAGTTTATACACCTCATAAACTTAGAAAATTTTATTTAAAAAATATAATAATCATGCTATTTTCCTTTATTCTTCTTTCTTTTTTACATACAAATCCAAACCTCCTTCAAACATTTACCTTATTTACAAGAGAGTATTACTGAAATTATAAAAATTATGAGGGTACCACAATAATATATAGAGGCTTATTTACAGGAGAGTATTTCTGAAATTATAAAAATTATGAGGGTACCGCAAAAATATACGGAGGTGGAGGAAGATGCAGTCCAAGTTCAATGAAAGTGGGACCAAATTTCATTAATAATAATGCTGAAATATAATAAAACATACTATGATAAAGCTCAAAGCGAGTAAACAAATTCTTCAGTTTATTTACATGAATAAAATCAGGGAAAAGAATTATAACCAAACAAAGGTGAATTTAAACTGCAACCATGAATATGAAAAGTTGATCACTGTGATTGCAACTATCCTGAGTTAATGGTTTTCCACATGTTCTGAAACAGAATCAACAAATTCTTTGGTGTAAACTTGAAAACTCCAGCTATTATTGCAAGAATCACAATTTTCTTTTCCTTATGCCACATGCTTCAAATACTTCATGCACAACTCCTTGGATAATCCTTCTTCCTACATGAAAGATAACTTCAGATCCCAAGTTTTCTAAACAACCAAAGCACTTCCAAGTTTGGAGCTTGCTTATGAACTGGCACACTGGCATAACTAGTTATGACTTTTTCCTTTCTTTGCCTTGTTCTTCTCTTGCATCTTCTTTTTCTTTGCTTCAGCACTAATCCAAGTATAGTCAGATGGAATGGCAAATGGGTCTTGAATATTTTCTATCCTACTGCTGGATCCTGGAGCAGATGTACCAGAGCGATAAGGAGCCTTGATCCATTGAAACCAAGATGATGCCGAGAAATGTGGCACTGCAGGGCTCTCTTGGCCAGCTGCGGATGGACTCGATGGCGGCGTTGCGAACTCGTCCACCGGCTGTAGTTCTTCAAACTTTGTAAAGGTAACCAATACTCTGATAGTAGGAACCACAGGGATGGCCACCTGTATCATGCAAGAGCAAATGGATTAACATCATTTGCAAAGAAAAAGAAAGATAACATGTGAAGAGAAAAAGAAAAGCCAACAGAGACAGTAATCATGTGATGTACAATAAAGTTAAAATATGATATAGATTCAGTCCAAAGGAACAAGCTTCAATAAGTAGACAACATAATTGACAAAAAATCAAAAGCCACATCTCAAGAATGTGTAGGAAGTGCTAGGTATAGTATCCAGTTCAAGGCATTGACCATTGATCACATGAACCTATGCAGAACAGTAGGACCAGGCTAGCTTGAAAGATTAAAGAACCTACCCACAAATGTAGGTAAAATATAAAAAAAGCTTCTTTATTATATCAGTCAATACTAATTTCAAGAATTGAATAACAAACCTTAAGGCAGAAATTCACTATCAGTAAAATCTAAAATAAATATAAGTGAAGAATGGGTTGATAGAAAGATTCATGGTCATGATAACAAAAATATACAATGCTTCCACCCATGTTCTGCAGCTGGATTTTTCTAGCCAAAGAATTAACAACTCAAGATTTCAGTGAACATGTTGAACATCATGTTAGATAAGGGATTAAAACTCCCTTTCCTGAAGAAGCTCGTTAGACATGGTTCAGTTTTTATGAACTAAAAGAAATTGACAGATAAGGAACCACCTGGGAGGAGAATAATGACTCAGTTCAGGACAACTCATCCAAATTAATCAAATCCGTGAAACTAAATGAGTAGGGAACATGTTTCCAACAAGTATTCTGAACATGACATAAAAAAACAGCTTGCACTTGTCACCTTAAGCATTAAAGTACTTGGTTCATGAAAACTAGATTCTTCATTACTAAGAGAATGAGCTCTTAATTTTTCCACGCATTGAAACTTATTTTGGTTTTCTAAAACAGTTTCTCAAAATGAGAATATCTTTCATTACAACAAAAAAGTTTTAATTGCTGCCAGAGATAAAGTATTTAACTCTCAAATCTATCTATGAAAAAATAAAGTTACAGAAAGAATAATACAAATGTCCTCTTAGTTTTAGATAAAATTTACACAAATGTCATTTTTTTCCAAAAACAAATAAGAATAAAAAGTTATCTTAAAAAGAGAGGAAACATAAGGCATCAAAACAAAATAAAGACACTAAGACAAAACAATAACTCAGCAAAGTATGTATGTGTGTGTGAATACACTATGCATAAATATAAAGACATATTAGCAAAACAGTAATACATTCTTTGGAACACACTTTACTATTCACTGAGATTTATATTACAATTTAGTGAAACTCACTTCTTATTTAATGAGTCTAGTTCCTAATTTTATAGTTTTCAATAAATTGTAACCAATAGTAGAGGATGTTTTAGGTAGTATTCCTCATAAATTAAAACAGGGTAACCCTCTAATCTCTCTGCAGATCAGTCAGACACCTCTGTAATCTACAGCCGAAGAAGCAATTTCCCTGCCACCCCCAAACTAAAAACAAATGCTGTGATGGTAGTTGTAAGCAAACCACCATAAACAGTAAAGTACAATTTTTGTTGTATTCAAACTAATCCCAAGAAAAACAAAAGCTCATTGGCATGAAAATTAAACTGTAAAACATTACTACTAACTGTCAGAAAAACAACAGGTAACTGACAGTGATTAGCTAGCACAAACACTTTTACTTTGCAATAATAATGATACTGACACACTGACACTTAAGCTGCCATTGATGCAGACATGATTGTCATTATCACCTATCAATTCATAAAGAACAACCATCGCATACTCCATGTTGTAAGGTTTTTCGTTTTAGCAAAGGGCTATTTTTTAATTAAACTTGAGTCACTTAAGATTGCTTGGTTATTAATGTTGGGTTTCCCTTGAAATATATCTATATAGATAACACAATGATTTATATACTTTAGCTTGATATTGGTTATTGAATTGGGCAACATTACTCCGTTTCTAGCTCAATCTATTCCTGACTCCTATTCTGCATCTACTTTCACTGTTACTGTGTTTTCTCCCTTAACAATTTATCCCTTGATTTCCTCCCATTTATAGACCAACAAACGATGTGCAGCATACTACAGCATAAGCAGAATAAACAAGCAAGTGTATAATTCATCCTAGAAAATAAATGGAATTCATACTTCTAGTAACTGGCCTTAAAAGGATGATGAGCACAGACCTTAACAGGGAAGCTTCCCACTGGAAGTTTCGTTGTAAGGAGCTCTCTTAATCGTCGAATTGCTTTAACTTTGTTTGCAACAATGTCGAGCAATGGCAAGAGTTCTTCAGTTTTTAGTGGAAAGTTAGGTGAAAGCCAAAGAATGGGTCGCAACCCTTTCTTATATTCATTTTCACGATTTCCATCTTTGTGACGACTTCTGCCATCAGAATTTGCAGAAGAAGCCTTGGCATCTTTTTTCCTCCGTGACTCATCACCCTTCACAGCTATCTCAACAGAATGTCTTCCTGGCTTAGTCTGATTTCTTGAAGGAGAATCCCCTAATAAATCACTCACCTTTTCTTCTACGCAAAGAGAACTTCTTGGTGCAGCAATCTTCTTTGGTGCTTCAGGTTTCAAATCCTTTTTCCTCCATCCACCAAACCAGCCTTTCTTTTCCTGCTTATTTTCTCCACTTTTGTTACAATTTGCATCTTCAATGGGAATATCTCTATGTTCATAACAGCTGTGACGATGCCCAATGACCACCTCATCACTCTCGTTGGCCATGTCCAACGAATCCAACCGAAGAGCATCTTCCAATTGCCTTCTTTCCTCCTCAGTCAATATATCATTGAACTCTTCACCCTCAGTTTCATTTTCATTGCAAGATGAGAAGAGCTCATCATCTGTCATAGCTCCAGGGACTCCTCTAGATTTTATGCTCACAACTACATTGTGCATGTCATACACCTTAGCTTTCCAAGAGCCTACCATTTCTGTTTTCTCCTGCCGCCTCCAAGTCAACTGAGGCAAAAGAACTGCCTGGGTGACATCAATCCCAGGCCTAAAAATATTTGTTTTAGACATTGCAACCACTTCTTGCTGAACCTCCTCCTCATCTGCCGGAAATCCAGCATCATCTAGAGCATTGAGAATCTCTTTTTCCTTGTGTGAGATCATGCAGAGTGACCCAGGTGGGACTTTCCCATCCTCTGAACCATCACCAAGGAAAAGAATGCTCTGATCTGATCTCTGGATTCTAAAACCATCAAAACCAGCCAAAGTCATGTCTGCCCTTAGATTTGCACCCCTCTTCCAAATTTTGTAGGTGTCTGAAGGAGCAATCCTCGAGATGAAAGGAATCACAGAACTCTCAAAATGGAATGTAATCTCCATGTAGAAGTCTCTCATTCTCCTCATGGTCCCTACCAAGCGAGGCAACCGTCTGCACCATTTTGCCCAAGCCAGAGGTTGGTAGTGCTTAATTATTATCTTGGCAATACCCTCTTCTCTATTGCAGATAGCCTCCTGAAGAGCACTCCACCCCTGCTCATTCTGCAAACTCCAATCTGCCCCAGCAACCATAAGCATCTCCGTGGCCATTTCATCCCCAAATTTCACAGCCAAATGAAGAGGAGTATCCCGGTTTGGCACATCACGCCGGTCAATCAAAGCAGAAATGGCATCAGCCTTTTCTTCCTCCAAAATTGAAACCGCTTCAGTGTGAATCTCAGCCGTGTTACGCAGCCGTGGGAGACCAGCAAGTATCCTCTTAAGCTCAGCATAATCCTTTGAAACTATGGCCTTGTGCACTGGACTGTGACCATACTTTGCAGCATCAATCCCCGCCATACCTCAACAGCACAAGGGATAACACACCACCGCCAACCCCCACTAGCAATTAAAAGCATAAACACACGCCGCCATGAAAAAAAATCTAAACTTTACCCAATAGGGTACCCCAATCACACTTGCCCAATCCAACCAACGAACCAACCAGCAACCAGCACTCACACCACAACGTCGGATGTAGCAAATGAAACAGACCCTTATGCACAATTCCCCTCTAGAGCGCAGCCGAAAAAGGTTCCTATCAAGATCAGAGATTAAAAAAGACCCCTTTTGCATCAGAAACATAAAAGCATAACAGAAAATCAAGAATCAAAGAAAAGAATCTTGTGGGGTCCTAGATCAAGCATATTTGAAAAGAGGGTGAAAGATGCTAACACACTAACCTTGTTCCTTTCTTCTATGTTTTGCTTTGTCCTATGAATATGATTGCCCAAGAGTCCAGGGATTCATATGATGTGTTACTCAAACAAACCCCACCACTCCACTCACTACCCCTCAAGTACCAAACAAAAAGTGCAGATGGCAAAGATCCTAGTGATCCAATCCAGATCAGACAAGCATGAAGAGAACATGCATGTGGTTGCGTGAAACAGAAACTCTAGAATAAAAAACGGACCTTTGAATATTAAATTCAATTTTGGGTTTTTAAAATATTGAAAAACAACAAAACAGAAGAAAAGAGAGGAAAAGAAGGTGTGCGAGGAGGGGAAATTGGTGAGAAAAAAGGTGAAAGAGGGAATAACAAAGGCATGGATCGAGAAAGAGAATAAACCCCACCACACAAGCAAAGAAAGAGGAACTAGTTTATGTGCAAAGGTTTAGCCAAAAACGGATACAAGACCAAAAGTGAGCAACACTTGGAAAAGTAAATTAGTTGCAAGTGAAATTAAAAAACAAAGAATATTGAATAGTCAAGGTTTTTAAGAAGGGCTGTCTCATGTTTTCTTCACACCAGGTAAGAACAAATTTCTCACCCACCCAATTAAAAAAAAAATTCTTATTTTGTTTTAAGAAAACTCTCTCTCATATTTGATGTTCTAAAGTTTTTTACTTTATTTTGTAGTTAGTCATAAATTATGATGCTACAAAAAAATTTAATGATTTTATAAAAGTTATGTAAAGAATTTAATTATAGTGTATTTGTAAAAGCTCTTTTGATATTCATATAATCCAAGATTAGTATCTATATTGAGTTTATTTATGTTATAATAAGCAAAAGAAGTTTCATCAGCAAAACTTATAAATTATGTGAGTTTTGTTGATGAAGTTTCCTAAAGGGTGAGTTTGGAAGAAGGGAAGAAAGAGAGAGAGAGAAGAAAGGTGGATTGGATGGAATTGATGGGAAAAGGAAGCATGCATGTGAGGCACAAAAGAAAGAACTTGCTTCCCTATTTCCTTTTTTTTCACTGTTTATTCATATATCAGATTTTAATCTACCTTCATTATTTCATCATCATTGATTAAATATGTCCCCTTTTTATTTGAAAGAAGATTCTATGATCACATCTATTCTAAGACACACTTTTCCACTTTTAAATTCCTCAATTTATGTTTACAATTATCATTCACTCATACTCCATCCAACTTTATATTATCACTACAACAGATATGGATGACGGCTAGACCCACCATATTTTACAAAAATGGATTAATCTTTTCAAATTGTCAATTTTTATTAGTATGCTCTCTCTAATTTGTTAATTTGTTAATATGACGAATTTTATTTTTGATATTTTTAAAAAGAGATTTTATGTTTTTAGAATGTGATAGTCAATATTTTAATAAAAGAAATATATTAATTTTTTTATATATTATTTAATTCATTAAAGTATTGTTGATATTTATTTATTTTATTAGATATTAAACCTTCTTTTATTATAAAATTAAAATTTTATTTTATTTTTATTTTTATTGTCCAAAAACTAATATAAATTATTAAAATCAAATAAATAAATCTAAAAAAAAAGTTGAAAAGTTACATGTCAGTCCAACCAACCCACTAGGGTGGGTTACTATTTCTAGCTCACACAATCTTGGCAGTTAGATTAGTACGTTTTATTACCCTAACAATTAGTTTTAAAAAATAAAAATAATTAATTACTATATTAATTAAATTAAATAATATTTTATAGATTAGAAAATTATTTGATATTTTTATAATAATAAAAAATTATAAATTATTTTTTAATTGGCTTACATTGAATATGAATCTTTGATATGTAGTTTAGATAGTTTGCTTCAGAAAATGGAATAATTTTGATTATGTAAATTGACTAAGAGTAGTAGTCTTTCTAGGAAACTGTATTCAGAAGGTAAAAGAGAAAGAACTCATTAACCAGAACTCATCCTTATAAATTCCATTCAATAAAACTTTGCTCCTTTCACTACTTCTGATTCAACATGCTTAACCTTTCGAAGATCTAAGAATTGAAATATATGGAAAGTAATACCTAATTTTGTTGTTCTCTTCTAAGTTCATCATGTATCATTGAATTTTAGGTATATTTGTAACTACAGAACAATACCCAAATGAATTTATAACATTCAAATTCCAGATAGTTAATTAGAACTGATTCATCATTTTAAATTTAAATTAGAGTTATGAATTCAATTCAATAAAAATAATCACATAACCCTAAATTAAATTTTCAAAGAGTTTCACCAGCAAAAATCGTTTACCTTTTAAGAACATTGAAATCTAAACCTTTAGTATCTAGAAAATTAACCTATAAACTTTTATGAATGCAAAATCTACAAATTTGCAAACTTAAAACATTTGTTAGACACTTAATGCAAACATTTAGTGTCAGGTTATAGTTGAATGTACACCAATTATTTTCCATTAAAGAGCTAAATTAATTAGTTCTACATATTTTTTTCTCAAACCGATAAAATAGAAATTTTATTGCAACTCATTTTTTTTTTTATTCTAACAGCACATCTTGTATCTGTTTATATTTGTCGGACATAATATATTTTTAAAGATTCAATCTATAATTTCACATTTTTCATTTAGAAATAATCATCAAACTAAAATAAATAAAAAATAGTTAAGAGAAAAAATATTATATTCTGGTTTTATTTTTTTTAATAAAGACTGAATTATATTTTTACCAAACAATATTAATAGATTCTATAAAGATAAAAGGTAATAATATAAACTCATTTTCATATAACTTCACATCTAACAAATATATATGTCTAAAATCAATGGACATTAATGCATTTCAAACAATCATTATGTTTCTAGCAAAAACCCTGATAGGTTGACACCTTTTCACTTTTCAGCATTCACATTACAACTTTATATATTATTATTTTATTGTTATATAACATTTTATTAAAAGGATTAGTTGTTAAATAAATGTATTTCCTAAAGTAAACTTTTCACTACATCCTTCATTAAAACTCTTGAATTATGCAAATCATAACAAAATTATCATTTTCCCAAACTCTACAAATGGTGTGATGTGGGATTTACCATAATTGGGGAAAATATAATTTATCAATTCAAGAGAAAAGTGGAACATTTTAATTACTTTTACTTTGTGATATTCTTTTGAATAAATAAGCATTTAATAAAGCTAAGTTGTGTGTTTTTTTCTTTTTAATCTTTTCTTTTCTTTTTTTATTTCTTTTCATTTTATTTATGAAAGGTTAAATCTTTTCAGCTTAAAAAAATAAGCATTTAATCATCACTATAATTTTCTACAGCTTATCCAAAAATAAATCAGAGCAGACATTTTTAGAGACCAAACATAAATATTTTTTAATATATTTTTTGAAATATATTCTATACTAAATCTATAAAAATATCTTAAAGAAACATATTTACTCTTTGAAATTTCTTATTAAACGTTATAAACACTTAAGGTCGACTTTTTATCCTTACATGGGTTTTTGACCAACTCTAAATACTATTTTTATAGTGAATTAACATATATGAATATTTTCTAACAAACACACGTTAATAATAAGGAGTAATTCAAAACAATATTTATGGTGATAACACTATTTTGAAACCTTTCAGGTGCCCCATCTAAGATGCAACGGATAAATATAATGTGCTCATAGCAATATTCATATTTGTTACTTGAATTTATATTTGTAATTATACTTCCTTCACATGCTGCTTCTGTCTAACTTGATGATAGAACTCCAAAAAAAACCAATTACTAGGATAATGGTTAGGAGAATCCACGAAGAGTAAATTCAGTCATGAGTTATCCAAATTAAAATAGGATCTTTTTCTTTGCAGATTCTCCCTGCACCCAATGTTTTGTGACAGACACCCAATCAGATTTGTGAAAAGACCATATTATCCTTAATGAAATAAAAAACACATAAATTGTGATATGCACCCAATGTAAGCACCCAACAAATAGGGTTCTTCTTCTTCCTTTGTGCCTTTCACCGTGAAGCAGCAACCACCTTGAGCCACCGTGAAGTTGCAGGGAGACATCGTCAGCCACCGTGAGCCACCTTCGCAGAGTTGGTTTGCTTCGCCGTGAGTGAGCTTCATCTTCAAAGAAGTCAAGGTACCGTTCATCGTTTTTTCTTCGTAGAGTAGTGCATTCCGGATAATTTTATCCACAGATCACCATTTGCTTCCAGATAATTTTATCCGTAGATCAGCATTAGCTTCTGGATAATTTTATCCGCACATGAATATTGGCTTCCGGATTTTTTCATCCGCACTTGAATAGTGGCTTGTGGATATTTTTGTCCGTAGTTCAAGAATAGGTTCCGGATATTTTTGTTCGTAATTCAAAAATAGGTTTCGGATATTTTTATCCATAAGCTACATTTGACTTGCGAATATTTTTATCCGGAATGTTGTTGTTGTTCTGTGGATATTAATATCCGTATTAGTGTGAAATTTTTCACAAGTGTTTTAGACTATATGTGTTATAATTTTTTTATATATGTTGGATTGAATGTTACTTTTATGAAATGTAAGATGGTGCGGACTAGAGGTGGAGGAAGTT